>OKPX01000020.1_pt1 | contig 138790 bp, 111 predicted proteins | sample 1613911 | NCBI WGS metagenome assembly OKPX01 (sample SAMN04436892, study PRJEB24849) | human gut metagenome | biome: human gut; feature: NICU; material: stool | host: Homo sapiens | place: USA: Saint Louis, MO | collected 2012-02-03 | reverse complement strand
CTCACGTACGGTTCTTAGGGGGGGATGGGCCAGCAATGGCTTGTCCCTACCCGACTACCTACCTGATGGCTACTTCGACCTGCTGGTGGTGGATGAGGGGCATGAGTACAAGAACAGCGGTTCGGCCCAGGGCCAGGCCATGGGCGTTCTCGCAGCCAAGGCACGGAAAACCGTGCTGCTGACCGGAACGCTCATGGGCGGCTACGCCGACGACCTGTTCTACCTCCTGTTCCGCATCCTCACCCAGCGTATGATCGAGGACGGCTACCGGCCAAACGCGCGTGGCAGCATGGCTCCAGCAGCCATGTCGTTCATGCGCGACCACGGCGTGCTCAAGGACATCTACACCGAACGCGATGGTGACTCGCACAAGACCGCCCGGGGCAAGAAGCTCTCGGTACGCACGGTGAAGGCTCCCGGCTTCGGCCCGAAGGGCATCCACCGCTTCGTATTGCCGTTCACCGTGTTCCTGAAGCTCAAGGATATCGGTGGCAACGTACTGCCCGACTACCAAGAGGAGTTCGTCGACGTGCCCATGGCGCCTGAGCAGGCTTCGGCCTATCAGCGCCTGTCGGCCACGCTGACAGCGGAGCTCCGCCAGGCTCTGGCGCGACGAGATACCACGCTCCTGGGCGTGGTCCTCAACGTGCTGCTAGCTTGGCCGGACTGCTGTTTCCGACCGGAGATCGTCAAGCATCCGCGAAGCCGGGACACCCTGGCCTTCGTGCCACCGATCTTCGGCGACGAGCAACTGATGCCCAAGGAGCAGGCACTGGTGGGGCTCTGCCTCGAGGAGAAAGCAAAGGGCCGCAAGGTTCTGGCATACACCGTCTACAGCGGGACGCGCGACACTACGTCCAGGCTGAAGAAAGTGCTCGAGCAAGCCGGGCTGAAGGTGGCAGTGCTACGTGCCTCGGTCGATACCGCTCGGCGCGAGGACTGGATCCTCGACCAGGTCGACCGCGGCATCGATGTGCTGATCACCAACCCGGAGCTGGTGAAGACCGGGTTGGACCTGCTGGACTTCCCGACCATCGCGTTCCTGCAGACGGGGTACAACGTGTACACCCTGCAGCAGGCCGCGCGGAGGTCGTGGCGGATCGGGCAGAAACACCCGGTGCGGGTGGTGTTCTTCGGCTACGCCGGCAGCTCGCAGATCACCTGCTTGCAGTTGATGGCGAAGAAGATCGCTGTGGCTCAGAGCACGTCGGGAGACGTTCCCGAGTCAGGTCTCGACTCGTTGAACCAGGATGGGGATTCGGTGGAGATGGCGTTGGCACGACAACTCATTGCAGCATGAACTCATAGGCCACCTTCGGGTGGCTTATTTTTTCCCTCGACTTAAAAAATCATTTACTCTCCCCTGAACTTCTTGCAAGGAGTCTTTCACTTTCAGAACCACCGCCAGATCAGTCCTATACCCTTTCAGAAACTTCCCATCAACTCTTCTCAGAAGACTATCGAGCATATCATTCATTTTAGAATAGTCACTCATGTGCTCTTCCACATTATCAGCTGAAGCAAAAAATCGTCTCAGCCGTAACCACACCGGCCTCAAATAAATGGCATCGTTTTTATAAACCTCTTCCGAGCAGAAGCCAAAGATTTTCCACAGAGCATTGAGGATCCCAAAGTCATCCTCTTGCACATAAATATTAGAACGAAATCTTCCTTGTTCAATCCCGTCATACATCCGCCCACGCAACATTTCAAAATCAATACTTTTAAAATCCTTTACCGTATCGTTCCCAGAATAAAATAGGTATGAATTCAGAACATACTCAGCTCTAAGATACGCCTCACCAAGAACATATAAGTTTATCCCAGTATTCTTTCCATCAAGAAATATTGGTCTGTCCCGGGCTGAGTGGACACTGACTTAAGGTGGATAATGCCCACCGCAAGGAGTGTTCATGACCCAGACCAGACGACGTTTTCCCGAATCCTTCAAACGCGAGGCGGTAGACCAGGTGCTTGCCGGTACGCCGCTTCGTCATGTCGCCGAGACACTCGGCATTGCTGAAAGCCTGCTGGGCAAATGGAAGCGCCAGTACGAGCAGCAAGGTGACGATGCCTTTCCGGGCAACGGCAAGCAGCGTGGCGAGAGCGCGGAGCTTCGTCGCCTGCGCCGGCAACTGGCCCAGGTCACCATGGAGCGCGATGTTTTAAAAAAGGCGCTCGCCATCTTCTCGCAGCCCACGAAGTGAAGTTTCGCGCCATCGAGGCGTTGGCTGGTCGTTACCCCGTAGCACCGATGTGCCGGTTGTTGCAGGTGTCGCGCAGCGGTTTCTATGCCTGGCAACAGCGACCACCTTCGGTGAGAGAGATGGCGAATCGGCGTCTGAGCAAGGAGATCCGAACCATCCACCACGAGGTGAATGGGATCTATGGTCATCGCCGCATCAAGGCTGAACTGACGGCCATGGGGCAGGCGTGCGGGCGGCATCGGGTTGCTCGATTGATGCGCGAAGCCGGCCTGCGTGTTCGTTCACGCAAGCGCTGGCGGCTGGTTTCCAGTAGCCGCCACGATCTACCGATTGCGCCGAATCACCTGGATCGCCAGTTCGTCTCGGATCGAGCCAATCGGCACTGGGTCTCGGACATGACCTACGTGCGGACTGCGCAAGGCTGGCTGTATCTGGCCGTTGTGCTCGATCTCTATTCACGCGCCGTGGTCGGTTGGGCGATGCACCACCGCATGCAGCAAGCCCTGGTGCACGCCGCGCTGGAGATGGCCGTGGCACGCCGACAGCCACAGGCGGAGGTCCTGCTGCACTCGGATCGCGGCAGCCAATACTGCGCGTACGACTACCAAGCCTTGCTTCGGCGACATCGCATCGTGCCCAGCCATTCGCGACCAGGGAACTGCTGGGATAACGCGGCTATGGAGAGCTTTTTCCGTTCGCTGAAGGCCGAGCGGGTGTACCTGACGCGCTATGCCAGCTACCAGGAGGCGAAAACCGACCTGTTCGACTACATCCGCTTTTACAATCACCGTCGTCGCCACTCGACGCTGGGCTATCTCAGCCCGATGGAGTTTGAGCGGCGCTATGCGAGCAGTAACTCTTAACTACCTGTCCACCAGTTCCGGGACAGACCAGTCTGTATTCATGGCCTAGGGCTTCCTCGAAGCAGTGTTAACCAGAAATGACGCAGCCTAGATGCGTGTGAAGGGCACCCAGAGTCGACTGATCTTCGCATAGCGAATCAGGCCCGGCGATTCGCCAGAATCCTATCCAAAAAAATCCCACCCCCACTCACCGAGTATTTCCTACTGCCTCAATGGGGGCAGTCTGAGAGGGTGTCTCTGGCTTCGCGCGAGGACACTCATGAAACGCCCATCCCCTGCATCAATGATTCTTGGCCTCTGCTTGACGGCAATGGCCGGCCTGCTGGGCTACCAGCAATACCAACTCATTCAGCTCCGATCAGGCGTGGACAGTGCCGCGGAAAAGACCTCGCTAGAGGCGATCCTGGCTCGCTTGAATCGAGTCGACGAGCGCCTCGACGCCGTGGATGGGCAGCACCTGGTCAGCAACGAGGACTTCCGCTCAGGCCAGCAGGCACTGTCCAACCGCATTGACGCCGCGCAGGCCTTCGCCAAGCAGGCCTCCGACGCCGTCGAGAGCCTGGCTCAAACCACCGCCTCGGCCGGCGATCTCCTGGTGCTCAAGGCTACAGTGGAGACGCTGGACGGTTCTGTCCGCACGCTGCAAGAGAAGCAAGCCAAGGCTCCGCCGCTGATCGTGCCTCCACCGAAGCGCGGTGCCTTCCCTGTCAAGCCCAAGCCGAAACCCAAGCCAATCGAGCCTCCGCCCTTCTCAATCCTCGGCGTGGAGTATCGCGGGGGCGAACGGTTTCTGTCGGTTGCACCTCCGGGATCCACCCAGCTCAGCCAGATCTACCTCATTCGCCAGGGCGATGCCGTCGCCGGCACGACCTGGCGACTGACCGACCTTGACGATCGTACCGCGCACTTCGACGTCGCCGGCGCCTCGCGCAGCGTTCGCATCCAACCATAGGACCCCGCACATGAACAGAACCGTATCGCTCCTGTCCGGCCTGGTGCTGCTGCTGAGCTATCCCGCAGTCGGCCAGGAGGCTGCGGCAAGCCGAGAGGCCAGCAGCCAGCTGTCCGGTAGCCAACTCGACACGCTGAAACAGCAGACATCTCAGAGCGACCTGGCCCAGGAGTGGGGACTGAATCAACAGGAATGGACCCGCTACCAGACGCTCATGCAAGGCCCCCGGGGCGTGTACTCACCTGGCATTGACCCGCTGACCGCGCTGGGCATCGAGGCGCGATCGGCAGAGGAACGGCGGCGGTATGCCGATCTACAGGTCCAGGCCGAACGGCGCCGGGTCGAGAAGGAACTCGCCTACCAGCGCGCATACGACGAAGCCTTCGCCCGCGCCTATCCAGGCGAGGGGGTCATCCGCCTCACCGAAAGCAGCACGGCCAACCCGTCGGGCGCGCCGAACATGAGCCCAGCGTTGCAGAGCAGCGGGCGCCTGGCCCTGTTCGTCCAGGACAACTGCACCGCCTGCATCCAGCGGGTGCGCGACCTGCAGCAGCAGAACAAGGAGTTCGATCTCTACTTCGTCGGTAGCCAGAACGACGCAGAGCGAGTGCGGCACTGGGCAATCCTCGCCGGCGTCGACCCGAAGAAGGTTCGCAGCAAGCAGATCACGCTCAATCATGACGAGGGCCGCTGGATGGCCCTGGGACTGGGCGGGGCCCTTCCCGCCCTGGTCCAGGAGGTGAACGGCCGATGGCAACGTCTGTAATCCGCGCCCTCCAACTGGCCGCCCTGCTGGTCCTGGCCAACATCGCTCAGGCCGCCGTGGATCCTCCGCCGGCGTACAAGCAGATCGCCCTGCCCAAAGGGGTTCCGGCCGAGGTGCTCTATTCGGTCGCGCTGACCGAGAGCAAGGTCCTGCTGCGCGGCGAATACGTTCCCTGGCCCTGGACATTGAACGTCGCCGGGAAATCCTACTACTACGCGACCCGCACCGCCGCCTGCACAGCGCTACTCGCGGCAATCAACCTCTACGGGGCCAAGAGCGTCGATTCCGGCCTCGGCCAGGTCAATATCGGCTGGAACGGACATCGTTTCTCCAGCCCCTGCGACTCCCTGGATCCGTACAAGAACCTGGACGCCACCTCCGACATCCTGGTCGAGCAGCGGGACGCCTTGTACGCATCCGCCCCTGGTAGGCCGGTGGACTGGATCCAGGTTGCCGGCCGCTACCACCGCCCCGCCGGCGGCGAGCCTGCCGCCAAGTACCGCAGGACGGTATCCCGCCACCTTAGCCAAGTCCTCGGCGTCAACCTGCTGGTGACCAATCCATGAAGAAGATCCTAGCCACGCTGGCATTCTGCACGGCGTTCGCGACTCAAGCCTGGGCCGCCGGGCTGATCGTTGTCGAAGACCTCGGCGGAGCCTCAGCGCTCCCCTACTACCAGGGCCTGGATCCGCTGCCATCCGCTGCCACACCAGGACCTGGCGACCTGGGTGTCCGTGGCTCAGGTGCGTTTCCAGTTCGCTCGGCACGCCTTTCGCCAGGCCAGGTTCAGGGGCGCGCCATCAACGCCCCAGGCCTGCAACCTCTGTTCCTCGTCGGCGACGACACGCTGTCTCGAACCTGGCTGAAAGAGCGAGGCGACGAGCTCCGAGGCCTCCACGCTGTGGGCCTGGCAGTGAACGTGGCCAGCGAAGCGCGCCTGACGGAAATCCGTGCCTGGGGGAAAGGACTTCAGATATTGCCGGCGCCGGCGGACGACCTGGTCGACCGGCTCGGACTGCGGCACTACCCCGCCCTCATCACATCCACCGCCATCCAGCAGTAGGAGTCCTCATGACTACTCACCTGATCACCCTGGTCATCAAGCAGCCGAGCGACGCTCAGGCACGCCAACTCATGTACCAGGAGTTGCTCGGCCTGATCTCACGCTACGGCGGTGAGGTGACGTCCACGGCCCTCGAGGACGAATCGACCCTCTGTGAGCTGCTGGAGCAGATGCTGCCCGATCATGAGGTAGAGCAAGCCAGGAAACAGGTGCTCGAACTTCATGCCAAGCGCCGCCGACCGGGCCGCCTGCACTCGCCGGCAAGCCTGAAGGTGTAACCCATGGCTGGCCAGTACCCGCTGGAAGCGCTCTTGCGGCCTGCCGTGGAGCTCTACACCACCACCGTGTGCTTCACCGCGGCCGCGCTCTGCATCGTCGCGCCGTGGACGTTCGCCCTCACTCCGCTGTTCGGCATCGTGGCCGCGCTGGGCTTCGTCTGGCTGGGCGTCGTGCGGCTGAAGCAGGCCGGCGTGGTGCTCCGCTACCGGCGGAACATTCGCCGACTGCCGAAGTACACGATGACCAGCGCCGAAATGCCGGTGAGCAACGAACACCTGTTCATCGGTAGAGGCTTTCCGTGGACGCAGAAGCATACGCAGCGCCTGGCAGATACCTACCTGCCCCAGTTCGCCTCCTACGTCGAGCCCTCGCCGCTCTACGAGCGCGCGCGCCGGTTGGAGAAGCAGCTTGAGTTCGCCCCCTTCCCTCTGAAGCTGGTCGCCAAAGCCACTGCCTGGGACGTGGCCTGGAACCCCGCACGGCCGCTGCCGCCCGTGGGCGGTTTGCCTCGGCTCCATGGCATCGAGCCGCGCGAACAGGATGTAGGCCTGCAACTGGGCGAGCGCGTCGGCCACACACTGGTACTCGGCACTACGAGGGTGGGTAAGACGCGACTCGCGGAGCTGTTCATCACCCAGGATATTCGCCGCACCCACTGCCGGGGCCGACGCCGGCGGGCGAAGATGGGCCGGCGAACCCAGACGGTTCACCACGGCCACCGGCGCCGGCGCGCAGAGGAGCAGCCGGACTACGAAGTAGTGATCGTCTTCGACCCGAAAGGCGATGCAGACCTGCTCAAGCGTATGTACGTGGAGTGCGAGCGTGCCGGCCGCCTGGATGAGTTCTACGTGTTCCACCTCGGCCACCCTGACCTATCGGCACGCTACAACGCCGTCGGCCGGTTCGGCCGGATCTCCGAGGTCGCCACCCGCGTCGCCGGCCAGCTCTCCGGCGAAGGCAACAGCGCGGCGTTCCGCGAGTTTGCCTGGCGGTTCGTCAACATCATCGCCCGCGCACTGCACGCGCTGGGCATCCGCCCGGACTACCAGCAGATCCTACGGCACGTCGTGAACATCGATGCGTTGTTCGTCGAGTACGCCCAGAAGTACATCAGCGAGCACGACCCGAGGGCCTGGGACACGATCATCCATATCGAGGGCAAGCTCAACGACAAGAACGTGCCATTCAACATGAAAGGGCGGCCCTTCCGTGTCGTGGCCATCGACCAGTACCTGACACAGAAACGCATCGCCGACCCGGTCATGGAAGGCCTGAAGAGCGCCGTGCGCTACGACAAGACCTACTTCGACAAGATCGTGGCCTCGCTGCTGCCGCTGCTGGAGAAACTCACCACCGGGCGGATCTCGGAGCTGCTTTCGCCCAACTACGCGGACCTCAACGATCCGCGGCCGATCTTCGACTGGATGCAGGTCATCCGCAAACGCGCCGTGGTCTACGTCGGCCTCGACGCACTATCGGATACCGAGGTCGCCGCCGCGGTGGGCAACTCCATGTTCAGCGACCTGGTCTCGGTCGCGGGTCACATCTACAAGCATGGAGTCGATGACGGCCTGCCCGGCTCACTCGCCGGCGGCAAGGTCCGCATCAACCTGCATGCCGACGAGTTCAACGAGCTGATTGGCGACGAGTTCATCCCCATGGTCAACAAAGCGGGCGGCGCCGGTGTGCAGGTGACGCCCTACACCCAGACCATGAGCGACATCGAGGCCAAGATCGGCTCCCGTGCGAAGGCCGGTCAGATCATCGGCAACTTCAACAACCTGTTCATGCTGCGGGTGCGCGAGACCGCCACGGCCGAACTCTTGACCAACCAGCTCCCCAAGGTCCAGATCTACACCAGCACGCCGGCGAGCGGCGCCAACGACGCAATCAACAACAAGAAGGCAGCCTTCACCTCCAGCTCGCACGACCAGGTGCAGATGACCAGCGTGCCGATGCTCGAGCCGGCCCACATCGTTGGTCTGCCCAAAGGACAAGCGTTCGCGCTACTCGAGGGCGGCAATCTCTGGAAGATCCGAATGCCGCTGCCGGCGGTCGATCCCGACGAGGTGATGCCGAAAAGCCTGCAGGAGCTGGCTGCCGGTATGCGCAAGGGCCAGGCCGCCAACAGCGAGTGGTGGGAGGCGCCGGGATACTCCGCCCTGCAGGATGGTCTGCCCCAGGACCTGGTCGACGATTTCCGTCACCTCGGCGCCGGTGAGGATGCCGCCTGATGGCTGAAGTCACTCAACGTGCAGAGCAGCAACAAGAGAGCCAGAAGACCCTTGTCGGCACCATCATCAGCACGCCCTTCCAATTTCTCGGCGTGATGTTCGGTTCGCTGGTCGGCGCAATCATCGTGGAGTGGGTTTGCCTGTATTTCTTCTGGCCTGACGCGGGCTGGAAGCATGCACAGGCCATGTTCGAGTACGAACTCAGTTGGCTGTCGCAGGGGCTGCTACACAGCGTCGTCGTGCAGGAGCCAGGCCGAACCGCGACCTGGCTGGCCCAGTTGGCCTACGACTGGTTGTTCGTGAAGACCGGGATGGTCGACTGGATGACCAACATGACCACCATCGCGCAGGCCGGGCCACGGAGCCCTCTGGACGTTCGCTATCTCACCGCCCAGGGTGTCTCCACGCTGCAGAACTACGGCCTGGCCGCGCTGTACACGGTGCTGACATTCGTCGTGCGCCTGGTGATTCTGGTCATGACGATCCCGTTGTTCCTGATGGCCGCGTTCACCGGCCTGGTGGACGGCCTGGTGCGCCGGGACCTGCGCAAGTTCGGCGCCGGCCGGGAGTCCAGCTACCTCTACCACAAGGCGCGCGGCAGCATCATTCCGCTAGCGGTCGTCCCTTGGACGCTCTACCTGGCAATCCCCATCAGCATCAATCCCCTGCTCATCCTGCTGCCCTGCGCCGCGCTGCTCGGCGTAGCGGTGTGCATCACAGCATCCACCTTCAAGAAATACCTCTAGTCCTCGAGGAGACGCTCATGGCCCTACCGCTTAAACAACTCTTGCCTTCGCGCGACACGGCTCTACACGCCAGTTGGATCACGCTGACTGTCCTTGTACTGCTGCTTTCAGCGGCTGTACTCATGACGATGGGCAGGCTCAAGGAGACCGGCACGTATTGGCAAATCCTCGTCGAAGTCGCCCTGGTATTGCTGTCAGTCCAATGGCTGCTCACCGCAACCTGGGTTCGAGTGGGTACTCGTCGTGGTCCATGGACCAGACAGGCCGTTTTAACTCCGCTCGCCTGGCTCAGCGTGACCTCGGTGCTATACGTCTATGCCGTGGTACAGGTGATAAATCGGTTGATTCCAACAATGGAGACGATAGCCCCCCACGCGACTACAGGGGCCGCCGAGGGTGCGGCATTTCTCACGCTATGTGCCGGATTTTCACTATGCCTGGCGACTATGACAATGGTCATTACGCACCTTTGCTACCTGTGTATTCGTCACCGGCGCACTATCGGTTGAGCACCTCGAACCAGTGAATCAACCAAGGCACAGCGTGTGATCTCAACTCGCTAGATGAGAACCACGCGACAGCAAAAAGCAGAATCAAAAAGATCAACGCAAATCGCCAAATTTTCATTTCGATGCCTTCAGGGAGACGAACGACAAATGATGCCATGCCCTGACTAGCTCCACAGCCACAGCCCCCTGTTTAACCAGACACCTACCAATCTGGAAGCCCTCGTATCTCCGGAGACACCTATGCAGTGGACTCACGAACAGTCACCGATCATCCAGTCGAAGGCATCGAAGATCCTGGTGCGGGCCTTCGCCGGCACTGGCAAGACGACCACCCTGGTGGGCTTTGCCAAGGCGAACCCTACCCTGAGAATCCTCTATCTCTGCTACAACAGCTCGGTGGAGAAAGCCGCGAAGGGCAAGTTTCCCCGCAACGTAGTGTGCAAGACCGCCCACAGCCTGGCTCATGCGGTGTACGGCATCCAGTACGCCCACAAGAAGACGAAGAACCTGCGTCTGACCGATATCGCCCGCGGACTCGATACCCAAGACTGGGAGTTGGTACGTGACGTGCTGGCCACGCTGAACAACTACATGGCCAGCGCCGACGCGGAACTCGGCCGACCGCACTTCCCGCGCTTCCGCGACAAGGCGTTCCTCACCAGTGCCCAGGAACGCTTCCTCAAGCAGGGCCTGGACATGGCGCGAGTAGTCTGGAGGCGCATGGTCGACCTCCAGGACACCGGCATGCTGATGCCCCATGACGGCTACCTGAAGCTGTATCAACTGAGCAAGCCCGATTTGAGCCAGCGCTTCGACTGCATGCTCCTGGACGAGGGACAGGACATCAACCCAGTGATCGCGGACATTGCCCATTGGCAGCGCATCAGAATGGCTATCGTCGGCGATCCCCATCAGCAGCTCTACCGGTTCAGGGGCGCGGAAGATGCCCTGAACAGCGACTGGATGGTCGGCGCCGAGGAGCACTACCTGACCCAGAGCTGGCGGTTCGGCCCCGCGATTGCGCACGTGGCCAACATCATCCTCTCCTACAAGGGCGAGACACGGAAACTTCAAGGACTGGGCCCGCAGACGCTGGTGAAAAAGTCCCTCCCGCCGGACCTTCCTCACCGCACTTTCATTCACCGCACCGTTATCGGCGTCATCGAAAATGCCCTGCAGCGTGTGCGCAATAATCCGGCGCCCAAGTTCTACTGGGTAGGCGGTATCGACAGTTACTCGCTGCGCGACCTGGAGGACCTGTACGCATTCAGCCGAGGCCTGCACCAAAACGTCCAAAACAAGAAGCTGCTCCGTGACTACCGCGACTACACCCAGTACGTGGAGATCGCCGAGATCAGCCAGGACGGTGAAATGCTGCGCTCGATCAAGATCATCTCGACCTACCCTGATCTACCGGCGCGGATCCTCGAGCTTCGCTCACTGACCCTTGACAATGAGCTGGACGCGACGATCACCCTGACCACCGCACATAAGGCCAAAGGGCTGGAATGGGATTTCGTTTGCCTGTACGACGACTTCAACGCGGATCCGCTGGCACCCGACACCGACCCGGGCAAGCGCGACGATGAGCTGAACCTGATCTACGTCGCAGTGACCCGCGCGATGAAGATCCTCGCCATCAATAGCCTGATGCTATCGATCATGCAGCGGTACGTGGACGACAGAAAGCTGAAGGAGCAGATAGCTAGCTGTGAAAAATGACTCAAAAAAATGATATTGGTCACAGCGAATGCCTGACATTGACATAAGGCAAAGAGATTTGTAGCCAACTCATTCAGCCTAGGAAGTACTCACACCAAGACTTTAACGTTAGGTCACAGCGGAGCATTGAGATGAAGCTTATCCTTGATTTCGACGGACGCCTTCTAAATCCAAGCAACATGCTAGAGGCCCTATCAAAAACAGGAAAGAATACAACCATCAGCATAAGCAACGCGCAAGCATTAAATATAGACACTCTTCTCAAGGCAACAACCACTGCAGAAAACACAAAAAACCTCTCAACAACTTTCAACGGCGCAGAGCTGACTGCTAACAACCTTCAGGAAGTCATAAACTTAGCAGGATCATTAACCAGAGTATCCACAATAGCCGCACAAGCCATTAATATAAACACACTTCTTTCCGCAATATCTACAGCAGGCAACTCAAAGAGTTTTAGCGCAGAATTCAATGGAGCCCAACTCAGCAGCGACAACCTACTTAGAGCAGTAAATGCGGCAGGAACAAACACTAGCATAAGCGTCAACACCGCACAAGCGGCAAATATAACCGCCCTTCTTCAGACTATTCATGCAGCAGGTAACACAAAAACATTCAGCGCAGAGTTCAATGGCGCTCAACTTACTTCAAACAACATTCAACAAGCTTTAGACGCCGCAGGAACCCGAACATCCATTAGCGTCAACACCGCTCAGGCGGTTAATATAAGCACCCTGCTAGCCCTCATCAACTCTGCCAAAGACACGAAAAAATTTAGCGCCGACTTCAATGGTGCACAACTAACAGCAGACAACCTTCAGCAAGCGATCAGCGCTGCGGCCTCGGGAACCAGTATCAGCGTCAACACCGCTCAGGCGGCGAATATATCCACCCTTTTACAGGCCATCAACATCGCGGGCAACACTAAAAAATTCAGCGCCAACTTTAATGGTGCCCAACTCACTTCAAACAACATCCAGCAGGCGCTGCGAGCGGCAGGATCAAACACATCAATCAGTATGAACTCCGCACAATCCGCCAACCAAAGCACTCTACTTGAACTTCTAGACATAGCAAGTTCCAGCAAGCAATTCCAAGCCAATTACAACGGCGGCATGTCTAATCCGAGCAACCTACAACAGATAGTTTCTCGTGCAGGCGCTAGTACAACCGTGTTTATTTCCGACGCACAAGGCCTACCAATCGCAAATATCCTTACCCTTATATCATCTGCCGGATGAGACTTATAGCCGTGGATGAAAAACACACCATCCACGGCTATGCCCTAGTCCATACTGCCTTTTATCTGAACTAGCCTTCCATCGACAAACCTAAGCTTCTGGTACCAACCATTCCTTGGTCCGTATACCCAGTTTTCGACAGTAGCAGCCCCCCGCACTATATAGCCACTACCATCCACTGCGGGCCCTTCAACTTTACGGCTATCAGGGTTGCCGCACTTCCTAAGCACATCATCAATCAAGTCACCCTCACTAACAATTGCCGACCCGCATCGTAATGTAGCGGCAGCCACCCCATAACTGTCCAACATAGCAGCCATGGCTAGCAAAACTCCAATAGAGATGTTTCTAAGCATCAGCCGTCTCCCTTAGAAATATATATGAAATATACACCCAGACGTCCATACGTGTCTCTAAACCCGCCAACCACCAGAAATTCACTGGTGCTAGGCCTAGTATTTTCGGTTGAGGCCCTCCTCCTGCTCTTGAAACCGTGCGGTTCTACTCGAACCACTCCAGGAGCACGTCATGAAGCAGTCCTTCGAATACCATGTCGAGAACATCGACATTCCCTACAAAACCCTCACCAAGGGCGTCGCGATGTTCAAACACAAAGAAGACACCTTGGAACCCGACGACCACGCCTTGCTCAACCCTCTGCGCTGGGCCGAGGTCGTGCGTCTGGGCCAGGAAGGCTGGGAGCTGGTGAGCGTTCAGCCACTCATGCGGGGTGTAACCGAGATCGGCAATCAAAACGCCCAAGGCTGGGCCTGGGGCGTCGCTCTGCCCGTCAGCTACCTGCTGTTTTTCAAGCGCGCAACCTCATAAAAAATACCCCGGCGCCGCGCCGAGTATTTCTTGCGGAATGGAATCAGGGCGATCGGCAAGCTGATCGCACCCTGAACTGCAAGAGATTCGCCGTGAACACTCCACATCCATCCCTTCGCCGAAGCTGCCTGGCCGTCTTGGCCTGCAGTGCGCTGGTCGCACAGGAAGCCTTCTCAGCAAGCGCCTCCGAGCAGGCGAACCTGGAGGTGATGATCCGGCAGCTCAACGCCCTCGAGGACACCGCCCGCCGCAGTGCCCAGGGCGCCGATGAGCCCGGACAGCGCTTCTACTTCGACTACTCGCGCCTGGCCGCTGACCTGCAGCGCATCCGCCAAGGCCTGCAGGACTACATGACACCCAGCCGCGCCCAACCGCGTGACCCTTCCGACCTATCCGGGAATTACACCCTGCGCGGAGGGCCGATGCCGTGAGCATGAGTGGAGCCCAGACATCAGCGTTCCAGGCCGCCGCTGGCTTTCCCCCATCGGCCGGCGAGGGGCTGTTCATTGGAGCAGCGATGACCTTTCTCCTGCTGTGGTCCGCCTGGGCGATGTACAGCACCTGGCGCGGCTGGGCCACCAACAACCTCGACAGCGCCACTGCCGGCGCTTCCGCGATACGGATCGTGGTCCTCCTCGGCATCACCTCTTTCTTCCTCCTCAGCTGACCCATACGGAGACACTCATGCTGAAATTCACCCTCCAGAAACTGTCCACCCTCTGCCGGCGCCTGGCCGCCATCACTTTGGCACTCCCAGGTGTCGCCTTGGCTGCACTCCCCAAACCCGAGGCCCCTAGCCGTGGGGAAGGGTCGGGAATCATGCAAACCATCCAGAACTTCGGCTATGACGGAGCGATGCTCCTCGCGCTACTCATCTGCGTGGCTGTCTTTCTGGGAGTCTCCTGGCATACCTACGGCACCTATCACGCCATCCATGATGGGAAAAAGAAGTGGTCGGATCTCGGAGCGGGCGTGGCCGTAGGCATCGGCCTGCTGATCTTGATCATTTATCTCGTCACCAAAGCCACCACCATCATGTAAGGGCCTTCCCATGCCCGAAGAACATCTGTTTCAGGATGGGACCCTCAGCTTCCTGCCGACCCGTTTGAACCGGCAACCCGTGGTCATCGGCGGCCTGACCGCAGACGAAATGTGGATCACGGTCTTCACAAGCGGAGCAGCCGGGTTCGTTCTTGGCATCCCGGCTGCTTTGGTCGCAGGTAACGCTGCCTGCATTCCACTGGGCGCGCTACTGGTAGGCGCCCTCGGCCTGGGTATCGGCAGCCGCGTCCTGCGGCGGATGAAGCGGGGGCGGCCCGATACCTGGTTCTACCGCCAGGTGGAGCTGGCCCTCTCGCTGCGCTTTCCCGTCTTCGGCAACCGTCGCCTGGTGACGCGCTCCGGCGCCTGGACTAGTCGACGCACGGAGTCCCCATGAGTTTCAGAAAACACACCGCGCAACAGCAGGCTCACATCAACACGTTCCGGTTCATCACCGGCTTCTTGTGCATGGTCATCGTGGTGCTGGCCTACTGCGTCTGGGAAGCCCGCAAGGACCTCTGGATCCACATTCCGCCCGACTTGCGTTCAGGGAGCACCCGGTTGTGGTGGGACATTCCGCCGGAGAGTGTCTATGCGTTCGGCCTCTATATCTTCCAGCAGGTACAGCGTTGGCCCAAGGACGGCGAGGTGGACTACAAGAGCAACCTGTTCCGCTACGCCGCCTACCTGACGCCTTCCTGCAAAGTCTTCCTGGAGAAGGACTTCGAGTTTCGTCGTAACGCCGGCGAGCTCAGGGGGCGCGAGCGCACCACCTCGGAAATCCCCGGTCGGGGCATTGGCGAGAGCGATGGCCGCGTGATCCAACACTCGATCAATGACTGGACCGTCAACCTGGACATGGACAGCACGGAGTATTACGCCGGCGAGAAAATCAAGCGCGCGCTGGCCCGCTACCCGTTGCACGTCATCCGCGCCGACGTCGACCCGGAGACCAATCCCTTCGGACTGCAGTGGGACTGCTACTCCGATACGCCTCAACGTATCGAACTCGAGGAGCCGGTCGCCCCCACCAAGCGGGAGGGCGGTCTATGATCCGGAAGTCGAGAGCCACGCTCTTGCTGATGCTTGTCCTACCCGCACTGGCACAAGCGGTGGAGATTCTGCGCTGGGAGCGCATTCCGCTGGCCATTCCGTTGACGGTCGGCCAGGAACGCATTGTATTCGTCGACAGGAACGTGCGAGTCGGCGTTCCTCGGGACCTGCAGGGCAAGTTGCGCGTCCAGAGTACCGGCGGCGCGCTCTACCTGCTCGCCAACGAGCCGATTCCTCCGGCGCGCCTGCGTCTGCAGGACGCGACCAATGGCGAGCAGATGCTCATCGATATCGCCGCCACCGAGGCAGCGACCGACCAACAGCCGCGCGAGCCGGTCAGGATCGTCGCCGGCGAGCCCGTGGCTCCGCACTATGGCCAGTCCCGGGAAGCCCAGCCATCGGCAGCAGCGAAACAGACCGAGCAGGCAGAAGCACCGAAGGCCGTGCCGCGCGAAACGCCCGTCCCCGTGGTTCTGACACGCTATGCGGCGCAGATGCTCTATGCCCCGCTTCGCACGGTGGAACCGGTGGATGGCGTCGGTCAGGTGCGCGTCAAGCGACAGCTCGACCTGACCACCCTGCTCCCCAGCCTGCCCATCACGGCTACCGCCTTGGGCGCCTGGCGGCTGGACGACTACTACGTCACGGCGGTGAAGCTGCAGAACGCCAGCGCCCAGCACCTGGCCCTGGATCCCAGGGACCTGATGGGCAATTTCATCGCCGCGACCTTCCAGCACCCGTACTTGGGACCCCGGGGCGACGCTTCCGACACCACAACCGTGTATCTGGTGACGCGCGGCCGCGGCCTTGCCGACGCGCTCCTGCCCTCCTCCATCAGCCAGATCGATCCCAAAGGAGGCCGTCGTGGCGCTGACCGGTAATCCCCTCCTGAAATTGCTGGTCATCCCCGTCGTGATCGGCGCCATCCTGATCGGCGTGAGCATGATGGGCAAGAAGGAAGGCGCGCAATCACAAGGCGCCGCAACCCCTACGGTAACGTCGGAAGAAGCGGCAACCCTGGGCATCGACGGCGACACACCCGCCGACACACTACGCACCATCGTGGCGGAAAGCCGGCAGCTCAAGGACCAGATCAGCAAGGTCATCCAGGAGAATGACTCGCTCAAAGCTGCCAATGAGAACCTGCAGGGCCGCCTGCGCAACATCGATCAGAACATCGAGCAGAAGCTCAACAACACCGCCCAGGAGTTGCAGCAACAGCAGGAGAACCGTAGCCAGACGATCCTGGACCAGGTACAGAAACGGCTCGAGAACCTAACCCACGTTCCCGAGGCCGGCGACACCGACCTGCCCGTAGGATTCGGCGTGCGACCAGAGGATGGCCAGCACTTTCAGGGAGCGGGCTCGTCTTCATCGGATATCGTCTGGATCGAGCCCCAGGACGCCCGTGCGGTCGATGCCAATGGCCAGCCGCTGACCGCCGGCTCCACCACCCAACCGAGCGGATTCAGCTTCCCGACCTCCTTCGGCAATGCGGTCGATCGCGGCCAGAACGCACTGGAGCGGATCGATGACGGGCTGCACCCCGTCGGCCAGCAACGATCCGACCTGGAAAACCGCAAGCTCGTCCGCAAGACCTACACGCTGCCACAGAACTCGACGCTCATGGGCTCGGTGGCCATGTCTGCGCTGATCGGTCGTGTGCCGGTCGACGGGACGGTCAATGATCCTTACCCGTTCAAAATCCTCATCGGCCCGGACAACCTCACCGCTAACGGCATAGAGCTGCCGGACGTCGCCGGCGCGGTAGCCAGCGGGACCGCCTCGGGCGACTGGACACTCTCCTGCGTGCGTGGGCAGATCCGTAGCCTCACGTTCGTGTTCAACGACGGGACCGTGCGCACCTTCCCGGCGCCGACCGAAGAGGTGAATGACAACCAGAGCAACAACAACCAGACCGCCAGCGCCGACCAGAAAACCATCCAGGGCGGCCTCGGATGGATCAGCGACCCCTACGGCATCCCCTGCATCGCCGGTGATCGCCGATCCAATGCCAAGGAGTACCTGGGCAATCAGAGCCTACTCACGGCTGCCGGGGCCGGCATCGCCAAACTCCTGGACGCCGACGAGAACAACACCAGCACCGTCTTCAGCGGCAACGGCACCAGCTTCGGGACGACCGGAACCAACAGCAACTCGGCCCTCAACAGCATCCTCTCCGGCGGCGTCAGCGACATCCGGCAGTGGATGAACAAGCTGTACGGCGAGGCCTTCGCCGCCGTCTACGTGCAACCTGGCGCGCGGGTCGCCGTGCATCTCGATCAGCAACTGGCGATCGACTACGAACTCAAGGGCCGCAAGGTCGACTACAGCTCTGGAGCCGCTCATGCAACAGCATATCTGGACTAACTCCCTTCTTCGCCTCTGCGCCGGCCTGGCCTGCGCGCTGACCCTCTCAGCGTGCTCCACCAGCAAGGAGGAGATGCTGCCCCACGGCGAGGCCAACATGCTCGACGTCTGGGAACAAGGTGCAACCAGCTCGATAGGCAACAGCCGTGACCGGCTACTCCTCGATGCCAGGCAAACGCTGCGGCGCCCGATCGATCCGCAGCAGGTTGCCTCCGCGAACGACCAGGCCGACTACACCCGCACGGCCAGCAACGAAATCCACAGCCAGTTCAAACGACTGCCCAATCCCGACCTGGTCATGTATGTGTTCCCGCACCTGGCCGGCAGCGATCCCGCCCCGGTACCGGGCTACACCACCGTGTTCCCCTTCTACCAGCGAGTCCAGTACGCCATGCCGGGCGAGCGCACGGAGGACTATTAATGGGCCTTTTTCAAACCCTTCTGCGCGGTCGCACACAGCCTAAGTCGGTACCGGCAGACACTCCCGAAGATTCAGGAGCGCTGGACGTAGCGGCCGCGGAGGAAGCGACTGAGCGCTATCTGGCGCGACTGGCCGCCATGGGTATTCCTCTGCCTAACACCGGGAGCAAGAATGGCGCCACGCAGGCTCAAGCGTCACGCCTCTACGATCACGACCCATCGTTCGTAGACCTGCTGCCCTGGGCCGAGTACCTGCCCGACGAACAGGTGATGCTCTTGGAAGATGGGCGTTCGCGCGCCGCATTCTTCGAACTGGTGCCCTTGGGCACCGAGGGCCGCGATTCCAATTGGATGCAGAACGCCCGGGACGCATTGAAAGAAGCCCTGCAGAACTCCTTCGACGAGCACGAAACCTCGCCCTGGATCGTCCAGTTCTACGCCCAAGACGAGATCAGCTGGGACAATTTCCAGGAGCAGTTGAGGCAGTACGTCCATCCTCGAGCGCGAGGATCGGCCTTCAGCGAGATGTACCTGGCGCTCATGAAGCATCACCTGGAGGGCATTTCGAAGCCGGGCGGACTGTTCGTCGACACCGCCGTCAGCAAGCTGCCCTGGCGAGGACAACAGCGGCGTGTGCGGATGGTCGTCTACCGCCGGATCCGCAAGGCGGATGCGCAGATTCGCGGACAGGACCCGGCGGCGTACCTGAAATCCATCTGCGAGCGTATCCAAGGCGGCCTGGCGAACGCCGGCATCGTCGCTTCGCGCATGGGCGGACAGGAGATCAGGAACTGGTTGATCCGCTGGTTCAACCCGCACCCGGATCACCTCGGCCAGGCCGAGGCGGACCTACGTCGCTTCTACGAACTGGTATGCCGTCCGGACGAACCGATCCTGCAGGATGAATTGCCACTGGCCGACGGCACTGACTTCTCCCAGAACCTGTTCTATCGGCAGCCTGTTTCCGATGCCACCCAGGGCGTATGGCTCTTCGATGCCATGCCGCACCGAGTGATCGTGGTCGACCAGTTGAACAAGGCGCCGCTGACAGGCCACTTCACCGGCGAGACGCTCAAAGGCGATGGCCTCAACGCCCTGTTCGATCGAATGCCCGAGGACACGCTGCTGTGCATCACCATGGTCGTAACGCCGCAGGACATGCTGGAAGGGCATCTACAGCAGCTCTCGAAAAAAGCCGTTGGTGACACGCAGGCCTCGATCCACACCCGCGAGGACGTGGCCACCGTTCGACGCCTGATCGGCCGTGAGCACAAGCTCTATCGCGGATCGATCGCTCTGTTCGTGCGCGGTCGCAACCATACCCAGTTGGAGGAACGCTGTATCACCCTGAGCAACGTACTGCTCGGCGCCGGCCTGGTGCCGGTCGAACCGCAGAACGAAGTCGGACCGCTGAACAGCTACCTGCGCTGGCTGCCCTGCAACTTCGATCCAAACGAGAAGCGAGCCCTGGAGTGGTACACCCAGATGATGTTCGCTCAGCACATCGCCAACCTGTCGCCCATCTGGGGGCGCACCACCGGTACCGGACACCCTGGCTTCACGCTGTTCAACCGTGGCGGCGCGCCGTTGACCTTCGACCCGTTCAACAAGCTGGACCGGCAGATGAATGCCCACGGCTTCATCTTCGGGCCAACTGGCTCCGGCAAGTCGGCGTCCCTGACCAACCTCATCTGCCAGATGCTCGCCATGTACCTGCCGCGGATGTTCGTCGCTGAAGCGGGCAACAGCTTCGGCCTGCTGGCCGACTACGCCAAGCGGTTTGGCCTCTCGGTCCACCGGGTCCGCCTCGCCCCGGGCTCCGGCGTCAGCCTGGCGCCGTTCGCGGACGCCATCAAGCTGGTCGAGAGCCCCGACCAAGTGAGGGTCCTGGACGCCGAAGACATCGAGGCCTCGGACTCGGTCCAGGTCAGCAAGGCCGACCTCGAGGACGACCAGCGAGATATCCTGGGTGAGATGGAGATCGTCGCCCGCCTGATGATCACCGGCGGCGAGGAAAAGGAAGACGCGCGCCTGACCCGTGCCGATCGCAGCGCCATCCGCCAGGCGATCCTGGCGGCGGCCAAGACCTGCGCCGCCGCGAACCGCACGGTGCTGACCCAGGATGTGCGCGATGCGCTCTACGAGGCCTCCAGGAACGATGGCACCGCGCCAGAACGGCGCGCACGGCTGGCCGAAATGGCGGAAGCCATGCAGATGTTCTGCATGGGCGCCGACGGCGAGATGTTCAATCGCGAAGGCACGCCCTGGCCTGAGGCCGACCTTACCGTGGTGGATTTCGCGACCTACGCGCGCGAAGGCTACGCCGCCCAGCTCGGGATCGCCTACATCTCGCTGCTGAACACAGTGAACAACATCGCCGAACGCGACCAATTCAAGGGCCGGCCAATCGTCAAGATCACCGATGAGGGGCACATCATCACCAAGCACCCGCTGTTGCTGCCCTACGCCATGAAGATCACCAAGATGTGGCGGAAACTGGGCGCCTGGTTCTGGCTCGCCACCCAGAACATCGACGACATCCCAGCCTCCGGGGCGCCGATGCTTAACATGATCGAGTGGTGGCTGTGCCTGAACATGCCCCCCGACGAGGTAGAGAAGATCTCCAGGTTCCGCGAGCTGTCGCCGGCGCAGAAGTCGATGATGCTCTCGGCCCGCAAGGAAAGCGGCAAATTCACCGAGGGCGTGCTCCTGGCCAAGGGCAAGGAGTACCTGTTCCGTGTGGTTCCCCCGAGTCTCTACCTAGCCCTGGCCATGACCGAAAACGAAGAAAAGAACCAGCGCTACAACATCATGCAAGCCACCGGCTGCGACGAGCTCGAGGCGGCCTTGCAGGTCGCAGCGGATCTCGACAAGGCGCGCGGCCTGCCGCCCTTCCCCATTATTTTCCCAGACCAACCGGCAGTGGAGTGCCAGGACGAATGAGAGCTCTGAATTCGCTGACCCAGAACCTGATCGACAACCTGACCCAGATCCTGCAGAACCCCGAAGAAGATGCCCTGCAGACGCTCAGGATATGCGCTCCTGTACTGATCGAGGAGCTGCAGCAGATACAACTGAGGGCGGTCGATCGCCGAGACATAGTCCCGCAGATAAAGCAGCTCCTGGATGAATGGCTGCAACAGCACCCACAGCCTGATACGGCCCAACAGGCGCTCATCGAGGCCGTGGACCGCGCGGAAATCCTACAGCGGAGGCAAGCGTGAGACTGTTGAAGGGCGGCTGGGCAGCGAAACGATTTCAAGGTCCTGCCCTGCCCTGGGCGGGGCTGCTGCTGGTCTTGCTGGCTGCATCCGCCGTAGCGGTAGAGCTTCTGGTGAAGGGGCTGCCAGCCAACCACAGCCTCTACGGCGATGCGAAAGCGCGCTGGACGATCAATGAATACGCCGACCTGGAGTGCCCCTTCTGCAAGGTCTACACCCCGCGGCTCAAGCGCTGGGTAGACAGCCATCCGGACGTGAACCTGGTTTGGCGCCATCTTCCCCTGCAGATGCATGGCGAGGCGGCCCGCCACCAGGCTCGCCTGGTGGAGTGCGCAGGGATCCAAGGCGGCGCCAAAGCCTTCTGGAGCGCTATCGATGCGATCTTCGCTCAGTCGGCCGGCAACGGGGGCGGGCTGCCTGGCGGCACATTGGACTTTCCTGAATTGGACCAGTCTCGACTGGAGAAATGTGCGAAAGACATGGACCTGGTGGACCAATTGATCAAGACGGACATCGACACTGCACGGTCGAAGGGCATTACAGCGACCCCGACCCTGGTCATCCGGGACAACCAGACGGGACAAAGCGTGAAGCTAGAGGGCATGGCCGACGAAACCACGTTGCTGTCGGCGATAGACTGGCTAGCGACCTTAGAAGCGAAGAGTGACTGAAGCGAAACACGGATGCCGGACCATGTTGGCTGGTAAGCCTGATGCATCACGAAGCCTACGTACACTAGTACCGGAGCCAGCCCGGAGCGTGAAGCACGTGCATCCCGTAGGCGAAGTACGTATGCTACGCGCCAGGATGATTTAGGAACCACAGGATGCGACGAGTAAGATATCCCGCCTTCATTGCTGGCTCACAACGAAGAAAGAAAAAAAACTTTAATTTTGTCAGCTTATTTTCTGGTGCTGGCATAGGAGATTACGGCCTACACCTTGCAGGCGGAGTGTGTTTGGCTGCCTGCGAGATAGACACCCAAAGAGCTGCCGTACATACTGCCAACTTCAAAAAGCATGTATGGGGTGACATCCGCAAAGAAAAAGTCAAGATAGTAGAAAGTCTTAAAGATAAAAACATAGACCTAATTATTGCGACCCCTCCCTGTCAAAGTTTCAGCACTGCAAACTCCAGAAGGGGACTTAGAGATGATGCAGAGCATGCAAAAGGAGATGAGAGAAACAGCCTTTTTTTCGAAGCACTTTATATAATAAGAGAACTAAACCCCTCGTTCGTTCTATTTGAGAACGTACCAAATTTTCTAATGAAGAAAATAAAATGCGAAGAGGAAAAAGTAACAAGCAGAGTTCATGAATTCATCGAAGCCTCGTTGCAAGACTATCAATCTTGGCAAGGTAATATTTGCTTTTCAAAATTTGGCGTTCCGCAAACACGAAAAAGATCACTTGCATTCTTCGCTAGACGAGACTTGAAAATCAACAAGGACCAGCTCGCACCGAACAACTGGCTTGCTAAAATAGATGGAGCCCCAAGCTGTATTCTGGAAGCAATAAGTGACCTCTCGCCTCTTGACGGGATTTCTCCAACTGTGGCGAGGGATGAGTCTGACCCTTTGCACCAAGTACCTGTATACTCGCACAAACACTACTCATGGATAGCAGGCATACCGGCGGGAAGTGGAAAGTCTGCTTGGGAGAATAACTGCTTAAACTGCGGCTTTAGTGCAGCACCTATATTCACAGTTCATTGCCCTTCCTGTCTTGAACCTATGAAAAATAGGCCACACGTAGAAAGTAAAAACGGCGAGATACGGGCCATCAAGGGTTTCAAGACAAGTTACAAGCGAATGAAGCCAAATGAGCTTGCAAACACTATTACCACATCCAGCGGCACATTCAGCAGCGACGTAAAACTTCATCCACTTCAGAATCGTGTATTAAGTGTAAGAGAGTGCGCCAGGCTCCAGACTATACCCGACAGTTTTAAATGGCCACAAGTCTTAGAGTACCGAAAGGCTCACCTTTTTCGAGAGATGATAGGTGAGGCAGTACCACCACTCGTCACCTATCAACTTGGCCTTACGCTGCAAAGCTTAATTTCACTTAAGACTTCTTGACCGCCTTTACAATCTCGTCAAGCTCAGGGGATGTCTTGGCCATTTGAGCAAGAAAACCAGTAACGCTATGTCCACCAAGGTCACAGACTTGTCTGACTCGAACATCGTTCGGGTCAGCATCTGCCCCTGCAAGCAACCCTCCGAGCAACTGCATGTGGTCTCGACGCGAGAGTTTTAATACATCCTGCCACTTCACATATTCCATGGCATTACTTTTTTGCTCTTGAATTCCAGGGTCAAACTCTCTGGCCAATAATACGCCACGAACTTTTTTAGAAGAATCTCTAGACTGTAAGTATGTCATATATGAGTGGAGCTGCTCGAACTCCGGCCAGCTAGCTACAGCATCCGGACCTTTCAGCTCAACAACCAAGATATGAGTATCTGCAGAGTCCACAAAAAACACAAAATCAGGCTTAGTATAGTCAGCAGGGGAAGCAACATGTACGGGCCTCGCAGTAAAAATCCCCTGCTGCTGCGCCTCCTCACAAATAGTTTTCAGCGCCCGCCGTGGAATGTAGCTTTCGTACTTCTTATCAAGAATCCATGGAAACTGTTCTATTAGAAATTGTAGCTGAGTTTCTTGACCACGCATTATATGGCCTTCAAGCTGCGTCAAAGCGAACACTCGTTGCGAGAAAACCACAGCAAGAGAAAGGCTCTCTGGCACCAACTGCTCGACAAGCCTGTCCATAATTAGGCTAAACTTCTCAGCATCAAATAGCGCAGCTTCCTCCCAAAGCTTCTTAATAAGTCTACGAGCTGGCTCATGCACCCAAGCCTTAACAGTTGCCTCTACTAAACGCTCTTGACTTTCGCCATCTCCTTGCATCCTTGGTGTAATCTCACTCAATAGGTCAACCAAGTGTTCTTTTTCAGAAGGTCTAACGTATAAGCTTTTATCCACAACCACCTTATCTATTAATTTACCACCCTCTTCCTTAGCTGAAAGCTTTAGAGCCTTCTGATACTCTTTAACCCAATCCTTAACGCTACTCGCCCCCCAACTATAGAACCCTTCGAAATTTGGATCATCCCAATTAATGGATGTTCGATCAGTCGAAATTGCATCATAGTCTAACTCATCTATCCAATCCGCCTCCACTACGGCATACATATATCTTGAAAATATCTCACTTCCTTTAACTCCAAAGAAAAAAGCTCTGTCCTGAGCAATTTTACCGTGAGCATATACTCCTACACCCGCCTGCTCCTGAGGCCAAGAAGCCTCTTTCACAAAGCCTACCCAATAACTAACTTCTCTACTTCCGTCAGGGGTTTGAACTACTGCTGTTTTTGAACCGCTCTCTGGTATACGTAAATACCAGGCAGGGAAAGCATGACTTTCCTGTAGCTCCTCACCATTAACCCATACTTTAAAATCCGGCCTACATAACGTAACAGTGAAACGTCGACCGAGAGATTCCATTAGATCAGCAGCCAGTATAGCCCTCCGCAGAGTAAGGTCTCCTGCAAGTATTAATGTACCCGATCCATCATCCCCCAGACGCCTCTTAAACGACTCAACGTATTTAGCCCCCTCTCCAGCCAGCGATGAGTCTACCGACGCCAACGGTACATTACTAGCCAAAATATCAGGCTTATATTCTGAGAAGGACTTGTAATCCCCTTCAGACTTAAGCATTCCTTCGTAATTGAACGTAAGCCAAGTCGCCATCCCCTCGGACACCGTTATGAGGCTAACAAGGCGAGCAACTCCAAAAGGAGCAAGTTTTCCAATACCTTTTCGCCCCATCGGCTTACGTTCAGCGAAACCTTCCCTTACACCCTTATTAACTTCACCCTCGTCTCTTTTTGGCTTTCCAACAACTAGGTAGTTATCCCTCAACGATGTGTGTGTCATTCCATGACCGTCGTCGGCTACGGCTATTAGTCTTGGCGCCCCTCCGGAGGTATTGGAAATGTCAATCCATACATTATTTGCGTAAGCATCCCATGAGTTAGAAACCAACTCAGCCAGAACATTCGTAGGCTTATTCTGATAGAGCTTTAAACCTAAATGCTCTAATACATTATGGGAGAATCGGAGTACCAACTCCTCTTGCAAGTCACCTTCAAAAGCTGTCATGGCTTCCCTCCATGAAGATTAAATAGATGTCCAACCAAATCTGTTCGAAGAACATGCTCACGAAATAGAGCGTCGCAATCCGCCGATGCCAAGTGGCCACCCGCACGCTGGATTATGCCCTCCGCTACTAAGCTAGTCACCAGAGCGTTCACCTCACATTTTGCGAGTTGAAAAAATACTCTGTCGGCAGGATGATGATTTCCTGCTGCCCCATCGCAAGCGATCCTGTCTCCTGTCTGTACCTTCCTCGAACCGGTACAGACCCATGCCTCTTCATCACTCTCCCCCTGGCTGGCGGCCACAAACGCTGGTCGTTGGCTTACTACTGGTACTGCTGAGCGGCGCGAGCCAGGCCGAAACCTGGGTCATCACCGACAAGGCTCATCCGGTCACCGCCACCGGATCATCGCGAGTCCTGCTCCTGGATGCCCAGCAGCACCTTGAGGAGCAGCTGACTGACGCTCTACCCAAGGATCCTCAACAAGCTCAGGCAGCATTTCAGCAGTTACTACAAAGCCCTGCGGGGCGACGCCTGCAGGCAGAACTGGTTAAGGCACAACAAGACGTCGCCGATGCGTGGAGTCTCGGTGTCGAGAAGATCCCTGCCGTGGTAGTCGACAGGCAGTACGTGGTCTACGGCGAGCCGGATGTACCGCGCGCGCTTGAGCTGATCGCCAAGGCCAGGAGGTCGCGCTGATGACCAGCCACAACCTCCGCCGCCTGGCAGCGGCGGCCGCCGCCTTCAGCCTCTCGTTCACGGCCTCGGCCGCGATCAACAGCGCCGCCATCGTCTCCTCCACCCTTTCCCCTCAGTGCCTCGAATACAAGGTCGTCGGGATCTGCTACTGGCTGCTCTGCGGCCCGCATGGCTGCAAGGTGAAGACGTCGGTCAAGGTCCGCCACTACGTGCCTGACGCAGTCGTCTCCAGCTATGCGAATACCGGGAGCAACCCCTGGACGGAAGTGTCGGCGCTGGGCACACCGAATCCCCTCGCCCAGGCCGGCAATGACGCGACCACCAACCACAAGGCCGAGAACAGCATCGGCCGCTTCAAGGAAGCGGATGTGATCGGCCATCCTGGCGGGGCCACGTTCAGCCGGTTCGCCAGCGCCTCTGGGTACGTTTGCCCTGGCGCCACCTTCCCGCTGGTGCCGTACTTCCTCAGCACACTGGACGCCATTGGCTGGCGGCATGGCATTCCCGAGCAGGTGTACCCCGAAGCGTTGGTCCCAGGGCTGCGCGAGGTGGGTGGAATCTTCTCCGGCGACATGTGGGGGAACCTCTATCCGCGCAGCGGATTCCTGCACCAGACCGACGACTACAAGACGGCGGCCGTCATCGCCCAGCGCGCCGGCGACATCACCACGCGAATCGGCCAGCTCCACGTCTACCTCCCCATGCGCGCAGCACCCAAGGACGGCTACTGGCCGGCGGGCGAGCTGAAAGAGGGCGATGCCTCGACCGGGAAATGGCAGGAGCTGACCCCGTCCCTGAGCCTCAACTGCGCGGTGTTTCCCAACTCAGGGCCGAAGACGCAAGCCGTCGACGGCGATTACGCCTGGGCGCTCTGGCGTCCCTACTCCTGCTGCCAGCGCAAGGGGCAGATCTTCCTCGGCAGTACCGACTTCCAATAAGGACACGGAGACGAATCATGCGAATGAACATCACCTCGGTCGCGCTGACGTGGCTGCTCGCAGCGCAACTTGCCCAGGCCGACGACCCAATCAACGTGTCCAAGACCGGCACGGTGCTCAGCGACGAGGTCCTATACAGCATTGGCGGCGGCAGTGCGGTGAGCATGGGCAGCGCCGGCCAGATGGACTCGATCGGCGTCGGTTTCGGCTGGAACAACGACCTGATGTGCGGAAACATGAACCTGAGCACCACCCTGGAGAACCAGCTCAACGGTGCCACACAGGGTTTCCAGAACATCATGGGCTCAGTCATCCAGAACGCGACCGGCGCGGTCATGTCGCTACCGGCGTTGATCATCCAGCGCGCGAACCCTCAGCTCTACAACCTGATCACCAATGGCATCCTGCAGGCGCGGATCGACTACGACCGCTCGAAAGGGACTTGCAGAGCGATCGCCGAGAAGATGGCTGACATCGCTGGGGAGCAGACCGGCTGGGGGAAAATCGCCGAAGGCCAGGCCCTGGGCGCCACGCTGGCCTCTGGCGGGAAAGACGCCGTATCCGCCCTCGAAGCGGTGGAGAAGAAGGGCGGCAACGATGGCGTAACCTGGGTCGGTGGAGACAAGGCCGGCGGCTCCGGCCAGAAGCCCATTCGCATCGTCAACGACGTGACCCGGGCGGGCTACAACCTGTTGACCAGCCGCTCAGTGAATGACTCGTCGAGCGTGCCTTCCGCCACATGCAACAATGGCCTGGTCTGCAACACCTGGTCCTCCCCCCAGGAAGCCGCCGCGTTCGCCACCCGGGTACTGGGCGAACAACAGCAACAGACCTGCGAAGGCTGCCAGAAGACGGTGACGGCTGCAGGCGTCGGCCTCACCCCGCTGATCCAGGAGACCTACGACAAGAAGCTCCAGTCGCTGCAGGAGCTGCTGTCGAAAAGTAAGCCACTGACCGCCGAGAACCTGGCTGCGGCCGGCACCGATGCCTTGCCGATCACCCGCGGCGTCATCGAGGCGCTGCGCGACGAGCGTGACCAGGACGTCCTGGCGCGCCGCCTGGCGTCCGATGTCTCCCTGATGGACGTGCTCAGCAAGGCCCTGTTGTTGCAGCGCCTGATGTTCGCCGGCGCCAAGGAGCCCAACGTCGCCGCCAACGGCCTGGCCACCCAAGCCGTCGATCAGCAGACCAGCCTCCTGCAGCAGGAGATCTCCAATCTCAAGACCGAACTGGAACTCCGTCGCGAGTTGGCCAGCAATTCGCCCATGCGGGTCATCGAGCGCGGGCAACAGCGCGCCTCAGGGTCCAGTGGCGTGTTCGAGTCGGCGCCCGATGCCGATCGCCTCGATCGCCTGCAGGCCCCCTCTGCCGCCGACGGCAAGACGGGAGGGAGACCGTGATGGCAGATACGCTCACCACCCGAAAGCTCCTCGGCCAGCTACTGGTCGGAGTGCTGATCGTCGTCGGTCTGGCAGTGGTCGGTACGCTGCTCAGCCTCTTCGCCCTGAACCACTTCGGCGGCATCCAGGGCCTGGAGGCCTGGCGGCAAAGCAACTACTGGAGTTTGTTCGCCTGGCGGGCGCTGCTGTACTGCGCCCTGGCCATCGCCTGGTTCCGGCTCAAGCAGCGCAAGGAACTGAGCGCGCATGAGCGGCAACGCATTCGGCGGCTCGAGATCCTGGTGCTGTTGCTGGTCCTGCTCATCGAATTCAGCAAAGCCTACTTCCGCACGGGAGGCGCAGCATGACCTTCATGACCAATGACTACCTGGAGTATTACCTCACCCTCCTCGGCTGGATCATCAACAACGGGATCTGGAACATGATCTCGGACACGGGCCTGTTTGCGGTGCCGTTCGCGGCCATCGTAATGCGCGAATGGCTGAAAGTTCGCGGGGAAGGCGCCGACGAGGGCAACAAGGGCGTGCTGTCTCTGGCCCGCATCGAGACGCACATCTACGTCGGCTACATCGTGGTCGCCCTGGCGGGGATCCCGGTCGTCAACGTGAGCTTCGACACCATCGAGTTCGACCAGGCCCGCGCCCAGCAGTGCCAATACAATCTGCCGGCACCGGCGGACACCGGCTGGTCGAGCTCCTTCAGCAGCCTGGCTGGCAAGAGTGCGCAGATGCCGCTCTGGTGGGCGATGATGCATGCCCTGTCCAAGGGCTTCACCAGCGGCGCCATCGCGGCCATTCCGTGCGGCACGGATCTGCGGCAGATGCAAATGGAAGTGGACAACACGCGCGTGAACAATCCGCTGCTGGCACAAGAAATCGCTGATTTTTCCAGGGACTGCTACGGGCCTTCCCGTGCGCGGCTGTTCATGCGGCAACCCGACCTGGGCTCCGTCGCCGAGGACAACAAGGCGTTGCAAGACCTGAACTGGATCGGCTCCCGATTCCTGTTGAACACCCCGGGGTACTACGACACCGACTACTCGAAGAGTCCCCGTCAGTCGTGGCCCTACAACGCCACCCGCGATGCCGGCCTGCCTCAGGTGGGCGGTGGTGGCGGCTACCCAACCTGCAAGCAGTGGTGGGCTGACTCAGGGATCGGCTTGCGTGATCGGATCAAGGACCAGGTGGATCCGGACCTGATGACCAACTTCCTCAAGTGGGCGAAATGGTTGAACCAGGACGAGGTGACCGAGGCTGTCATTCGCCAGGTGATCTCACCCTCCAGCCAGGTCAAGGGTAACGTCTACACCGATTACGGCGGGCAGGTGGGCGGTACCGTCTGGAATGGACTGGCTCGTGCCGGAGGCACCCTGGGAGTGGCAATGGGCAGCCTGGCCTACTTCCCGGCGATGGATATGGTCCGCCAGGCACTGCCGATGGTGATGTCGTTCCTGAAGATGGCAATGGTCATCTGCATTCCGATGGTCCTGGTCATCGGCACCTATCAACTGAAAGTTGCCATGACGATGACGGTCGTCTTCTTTGCGATGATGTTCGTCGATTTCTGGTTTCAGTTAGCCAGATACATCGACAGCACGATCCTTGATGCCTTCTATGGTTCGGGATCACCACATCTTTCATTCAACCCAGTCATGGGGCTGAATACGGCGACTCAAGATGCAATATTGAACTTCGTAATGGGGGCAATGTTCGTTATATTGCCCATGCTGTGGATAACTGCTATAGGCTGGGCAGGCGTCCAAGTTGGAGCTCTCCTCAGCGATCTCAGTAACGGGGTCAAAGGGGTCCAACAGGCAGGAGCACAGGGTGGTGGCGTAGCTAAGCAGGCAATATCGTCGTTCTCCCCCAAAGGGGATTGACAGAAAAGGGGCTATAAGGCCCCTTTTCTACTAGTCTTCACGAGAAAGAACTCCATCATCTCGTCGCCCCATCCAATCCAACTCATTACCGAAAACATCTCGGCCATATGGAGCTGCTTGGGCTTCATCTTTTTCCAACTGTTGGAAGATCGAAAAGTCACCTTTAACCAACACCCACCCAATCAACCCAAACGACAATAAGGTCATGAAGGCGCTGGCAAGCCAGGTAAAGTTCTGAGCAAAGATAACGAACAGCACCACGACCAGGCAGGTCCGCTTGACCCACCGCACTGCAGGCCGACGATCATGCAGGCAGAAACGCACAAGCATACCCAGACCAAAACCGATCCGGGAGGCAAAACCTTTGTTGGTGTGCGCGTTCATCATCAATCTCCTGGCTCCCAAAGGGAGGCATCCTGCTATCACCTATACGCCGAAAAAGATGATTTGGCAAGCCTTATGGCATATTATGCCACTAGCTATCTGCCGACTGGAGTACCTCATGGCAACGCGAAACGTCGTCCTTCCCGATCCGCTGGAGCAGGATATCAACGAGCTGGTGGAGACCGGCCGCTATCAGAATCGCAGCGAAGTCATCCGGGCAGGATTGCGCCTGCTGCTGCAACAGGAAGCCCAGAATAGCGCCAAGCTCGAAGCTCTCCGCAACGCGACATCCAGTGGGCTGATGCAATTGGAGCGCGGTGAATACGACGAGATCACCAGCGACGACCTGACCCAATACCTCGACGAGCTCGGCCACCAGGCGAGCCACTGAAGGATGGCCAAGTACCGAATATCCCATGATGCTCAGGCGGACATCATCGACATCTTGCGCTTCACCCAAAACCGATTCGGCGATGCCGCGCGCCGACGTTACCAGGCGCTCATAGGGGCGGCGCTGGAAGCAGTTGCGACAGACCCACAACAGGTAGGCAGCATCAGCCGTGAAGAATTGGGAGCTGGCCTGCGCAGCATCCACCTCGTTTACTGCCGCTCGATGCCCAACGTCGGTAAGGTTGTTCGGCCCAGGCACTTCGTCTTCTACCGGGTTGCGACAGACCAGGTGCTCGAGGTGGTTCGCGTGCTTCACGACTCGATGGAGCTTGAGCGTCACCTGGCTCGCAACCGATTACGTTGAAGCCAAATATCATCGTTCGCCGGGCAGCAAGTCACCCAGCACCCTCCGCGCCGCCTCGACCAAGCTACGGTCTCTACGCGGATGATCCTCGGGCAAAGCAATCAAACGCTGGAAATACTGACGGTTAAATACAATCGACTTCTTATATATGTCGATAGCCTTTCCTTTCCGCTCTGTGGAAACCAGCATCTCCATCCCCTCGATCAACTCACCCTCAAGGCTGTCCTTACGAAACCGGTGCTTCACAAAGCACATATTGAGATCGAAATACTCCTTCCTCCCTGACGCATCCACCTTCGAGGAAACTCGGCCATATTCATCAATCGAGGCTGCTGACACTTCAGTGGAGACTGCCTTGATAAGCTCATCATCAAGTAAAAGCTGTCCGAAAAGACTCTGAGAATCAGCCATATAGGCAAATATCCAGGGGATATTGGTCAGCGTTGCCCCAGTATAAAGATATCCTTTCTCCCTTCTGTACTGTTCCAGCATCCGGATAGCCAGGTTTTGAGAGATATTCACACCCAGTTCTTTCCGCAGCAGGTAGACAACCCTGTCGAACTGCTCGATCAGTATTTTTAGTATTTTCAGAGGCGTGCCGTCTACCGAGGCTTTTCGCTCTGTCTTTTGGTGTACCCTTGGTTTGAAATAAGGGCAGTTCTCTCGCGCCTCCTCATCCGCTTCGGCAAGATCTCGAACCGAACGAGCGTAATGACGCCCATAAGGACGAGTCACATTGGCGGGCAAATGATAAAGACCTATGATTTGTACTGGATTGTCGCAGGCGGGACAGACAGCGAAATGTCCCTCCGTACCATTTTCAGAGGTGGAGAACCAAGGCTCCTGGCGTCGCGTTTCTTCTTCGAAACGTTCGCGCTCGATTGGTCGCTCATCGGTTTCCTCTGGCTTCAACTTGTAGACATCCATAGCGCACCGCTCTCCATGAAAATAATCAATTCAGCCTGTATCGATTAGCCATCCGGCTCCACCAGCCCTCGGGAAGTTCGGGGACCACCCCTTCATGCTCGGCCATTTTCAAGCACTGAAGAACGGTGCTCAAGCCAAGGGAGAAGGCGTGATGTTTATCCTGCAGCGCAAAGATGAGCTCGTCATGGCACAGGCTCCCGCTGTCATCCCCGTTTTGCTCTTGGAGTAGCTCCGCCCGGTTATTCAGTATGTCGTCATGATTCATCGTATCCATCTCCTGTCTGACTCGGCCAGATTGGCCAGGTCCGCAACGAGAAAGTGCCCGGTTACAGGGTGCGGCGCCTCGAAAAAAACAAACCTGCCCCATGAAGTATTTTTCCGGCGACACCGGAGCACAAATGGCCAAAGGGTGAAATGGGCTTGAAGGGCGAAGGGAATGGTTCACAAGGGTAAAAGCCCTACCCGAAAGGGCCTGCCGGAAGGCAGAAAGGGCTGCGTTCGCGCCGGCGAACACGAAAAGGCTACGGGTGAACATCCACCAGCAGGTGCCCAATGGTTAAGCCTGGCCCAGTTCCTCCCAGGCAAAGCACAAGACGGGCCTGTCAGTAATTTCGTGTTTGGGGCATAACATGAGGTCAAGGAGTGTCTATGTCTCGCAAACCAAGAACCCAGCCGGCAGCGTTGCCTGTGATTCCTTCCGAGTTGCTGGAGTCGTTTGGTGACGGCTCGATGACGGCCGAAGCTATCAATGCGGCGTCCCTGGCTTTCAAGAAGGCCCTGATCGAGCGGGCCCTGGCCGGTGAGCTGAACCATCACCTGGGCTACCCGGCCGGCACAGCCAAGCCCGAGCGGATGAGTAATCAGCGCAACGGCAAGGGGGCCAAGACGGTGCTGACCCAGGAGGGGCCGATCCGTATCGACGTGCCCCGAGATCGCGAGGGCAGCTTTGCCCCGCTCCTGATCCCCAAGCATGAGCGCCGTTTTACTGGCTTTGATGACAAGATCGTCGCCATGTATGCCCGCGGCATGACGGTGCGCGAAATCCAGGGCTTTCTGCTGGAACAATACGGCACAGACGTCTCGCCGGACTTCATCAGCTCGGTCACTGACGAGGTTATGGCCGAGGTCACCGCCTGGCAGGCCAGGCCGCTCGAGCCCATGTATCCGGTCGTGTTCTTTGACGCGCTGCGGGTCAAGATCAGGGAGGATGCTGTCGTGCGCAACAAGGCCGTCTATCTGGCCCTGGGCGTGCTACCCGACGGCACACGCGATATCCTGGGTTTGTGGATTGAAGGCACCGAAGGCGCCAAGTTCTGGATGAAGGTCTTCAACGACCTGAAGACCCGGGGCGTGGGCGATATCCTGATCGCCGTGACTGACGGGTTGAAGGGTATACCCGAGGCGCTGGCCGCGGTGTTCCCGGCCACCACACTGCAAACCTGCATCGTCCATCTGATCCGCAACAGCCTCGATTACGCGAGCTGGAAGGATCGCAAGGCGCTGGCCGCCGCGATCCGACCGATCTATACCGCTGTCAGTGCTGAAGCGGCCCTGGCCGCGCTTGACGCCTTTGCCGATGGGCCGTGGGGTCAGAAGTTCCCCACCGTCTGCGCGGCATGGCGCAATGCCTGGGATCGCGTGATTCCGTTCTTCGCCTTTGCGCCGGAGATCCGCAAGGTGATCTACACCACCAACGCCATCGAGAATGTCAACTCGCAGCTACGCAAGATCATCAAGACCCGGGGCCATTTCCCTACTGACGAAGCCGCCTCCAAGTTGATCTGGCTCGCGCTGCGAAACATCACCGCCAAATGGAGCCGATCCGCTCACGACTGGAAGCAAGCCATGAACCAATTCGCTATCCTTTACGCTGACCGATTCAGTCGCCCTTCCGTGTAATTCTCTACCCGCCCTAAACACGGAATTTATGACACCCCCCACAAGACCGAGCTGGCATATTGCCAATAAAATACCCTACCCCGCTACCGTTGTTTTATCGTTGTTGCCAGCCCTGATCTGGCGGAAAAGCCCGCTCCATGAATCGTCATGGAGCCTCCCATGTTTCAACTCCTTTCCTGGATCTCCAGGAAGCCGTCCCCCAGCCAACTAACCAAAGCTGCCCCAGGGGGATTCCTCCCTCCTCTGAGCAGTATGGAGCTGCTCGGCACACCTCGGCGCCGGCAGCTACTGGAGAACATCTGGCAGCGCGCCTCGCTATCCAAGCAGCAATTCGAGGAGATCTACCGGCGGCCACTGGCCAACTATGCCGAGCTGGTCCAGCAGCTCCCTGCTTCGGAAAACCATCACCATGCCCATCCAGGCGGGATGATCGATCACGGCTTGGAGATCGTGGCCTACGCACTGAAGGTACGGCAGACCTATTTGCTCCCGATCGGCGCAGCGCCGGAGTCACAGTCAGCCCAGGCTGAAGCCTGGTCGGCCGCCGCGGCGTATGGTGCCCTGGCTCACGACATAGGCAAGATCGTCGTAGACCTGCAGGTTGAGCTGCAGGACGGCAGCACATGGCACCCTTGGAACGGACCGATCAACCAGCCTTACCGCTTCAAGTACGTGAAATCCCGCGAATACCAGCTCCACGGCGCTGCCTCAGCACTCCTCATCCACCAACTGCTACCGCGCACCGCACTCGATTGGCTCAGTCGCTTTCCAGAGCTGTGGGCTCAATTGATCTACCTGTTCGCAGGTCAGTACGAGCACGCCGGGATCCTCGGCGAGATCATCGTGAAGGCAGACCAGGCCTCCGTCGCGCAGGAGTTGGGAGGTAATCCGGATCGAGCGCTGGCTGCACCGAAGCAGTCGCTGCAGCGGCAGTTGGCAGACGGCCTTCGCTTCTTGGTGAAGGACAAGTTCAAGTTGAATCAACCTAGCGGCCCGTCCGATGGATGGCTGACTCAGGACGCACTCTGGCTGGTGAGCAAGCCCGCGGCCGATCAGTTGAGAGCCTACCTGCTGGCTCAGGGAATCGAAGGGGTCCCCTCCTCCAACGCGCCATTCTTCAACATGCTCCAGGACCAGGCCGTCATTCAGACGAACGCCGAAGACAAGGCCATCTGGACGGCCACGATAGACAATGGTGCTGGGTGGAGAAACAAGTTCACGCTCCTCAAGATCGCTCCAGCCTTGATTTGGGCTGACCCTGCCGAGCGGCCTGATTCCTACAGCGGATCACTCGTCATTGAAGAGGGCAACGCCTCCCCTGAAAAGCCGGAAACGACCTGCGAAATCCCCAACGATCCGATTGAACAGCAGCAAGCACCAGAAACCAAGATGACGCTCCGCCAACCTTCGCCGAGCGTTGCGAAACCGTCAAAGGAGATACGGGCGATTGCGAACCCGTCAATTGATGATCAGGAAGAAACGGACGACTTATACGCGCTTCTTGGTAATATCACTTCGCCACCAAGCGGGCTAGACACTACTAGCCACGCCTCACCGGCTGCTTCTCCTACGAACACTCGCGGGGAGGAGAACCTGCAGCAGCCATTAGGAACCGCGGAGCCAGCAGATTGCGCTCCTGAAACAGTTGAAGACGTATTTATGCCTAGCAGAAGCACTGATCTGGGACAGGGATTCGTTGGCTGGATGAAAGCTGGCATCGCGGCCCGTCGCCTGTTCATCAACGACACCAAAGCCTTGATACATACCGTCGACGGGACCGCCATGCTGGTCACACCAGGAATCTTCAAGCGTTATGTCCATGAGCATCCAGAGCTCGAAAAGCTGGCCCAGGCCAAGGAGACGACCGGCTGGAAGCTGGTGCAACGCGCGTTCGAGAAACAGGGTCTTCACCGAAAGACCAATAAGAACCTGAACATCTGGACCATCAAGGTTTCTGGTCCTCGCAAGACGAAAGAGCTCAAGGCATACCTGCTCCAGGATCCCAAACTGCTGTTCCCTGTGCAGCCTCTGGACAACCCAAGCCTCACGGTCATCACCGATGCCGAAGGGGGTGTGGAATGACCCCACTTCAATTGACCGAGGAATATCTCTTCGCACACGACCTCAGAGAGGCCAGCCAGAAGACCTATCGAGCAGCAACCAGAGCGCTCATGAAGCACTTCGGCAGCACAGTCACCGTGCAGGAAATCACTCATCGGAGTGTATTGGAATGGAGACGAAAGGTATTGGAGCAGGGGCTATCCAAACGCAGTTGGAACACTTACTCGAGCCACCTGCGCACCGTTTGGGGATATGCCATTGAGTACGAACTGCTGACCCACAGCCAAATCAATCCTTTCAAGAAAACCGGAGTGACGCCGCCAAAGCGGCCGAGCAAGACAGTAGCACTCGATGCCATACAAAGCGCTCGCTCCTGGCTGAAAGTGCTAGATAGCTCCGAGCACTGCACGGGGGAACGCGCACGAATCACTCCGGTTTGGTTCTGGCGGTGCGTATTCGAGACATTCTACGAAACCGGCATCCGTCTGAATGCGCTGCTGTGCATTCGTAAGTGCGATGTGGACTGGAAAAGAAAAATGATCCTGATCCGGGCTGAGACAGAGAAAACCCACCGAGAGTTTTCCGTCCCCATCACCGATGGGATAGCCCCCCATATACGGCGGCTACTCCAGGAAGCCGAGCAGGTAGGCATGAGCCACCACGACCAGCTATTCAATGTGAATCGTTTCTCACGCCACTATGCACGCAAGGAAATGAATGCCGACCAAGTCGAGGCGATGTACAGAAAGTTGACCGAGAAGACCGGGGTACGAATGACGCCCCATCGATTCAGGCACACCCTGGCTTCCGACTTGATGAAGCAGCATGAGCGCAATATCCATGTCGCCAAGGATCTACTCAACCACTCCAACATCCAAACAACAATGAGCTATATCGAGACGGATCACGATCAGATTCGGGCAGTGCTTAACGAGCGAAGCCTAGCTCAGGGCGCCGTGGCACAGACCCGAAAGGTCGATTACAGTGGATCGCCGCAGAAGGCGGCTCATTCAAGGCCGGCGCTGCCACGCCCAACTCAGAGAGGAAGCAGTCCGTCGACACAGGTACCCACAGCAGAAGTGACGAGTACGGGGTCTGATCAGGAGATTCAGGCTTACAACTCACCACCCTTCTGTACTCAAAGAAGAGCCGACGCGGTACCCCCACCAGCGGACAACTCCGAACAGGACTTGCTGTTCGCGCTGCTGGCCCAACACCTGTTGCGACAGGCAAGCCTGACGACAACCGAGGGCAACTGCGCTCCTAGATGGGGTACCGTTGTCGGAAAGAAAGCAAGCCCCCCGTTGGCCGATCGGTAGGCCGGTAGGGAAAATCTGAAATAAGCGAGGGCCTCTGCACATCAACGCCGGCGCACTCGCAGAGCCCTGAATTCTCGCGGCTATCACCGCATGACCCTCTGTAATCGCAGATTACGTCGGAGGTGCTTTGCTACGCCTACAGATAGGTATGAGCGGCCAGCTCAGGGCCAATCCCATGGCTTCAGGGCCTTAGAAACAGAAAAGCCCACCTAAATAGGCGGGCTATTCCATATTGACATCACGTCAATGCGGGCCTAATGTTCGGCCCAGACGGCTGCTAGACAAGAACCGGCGTAACACCCCTTCCTAGACCTATGCAACTCGCCCCGTCGAAAATGGTGGGTCGTGTAGGATTCGAACCTACGACCAATTGGTTAAAAGCCAACTGCTCTACCGACTGAGCTAACGACCCAAGTATGAGGTGGTCGGGGTAGAGAGATTCGAACTCCCGACATCCTGCTCCCAAAGCAGGCGCGCTACCGGACTGCGCTATACCCCGATTGGAAGTTGGCTCCGCGACCTGGACTCGAACCAGGGACCCAATGATTAACAGTCATTTGCTCTACCGACTGAGCTATCGCGGAACGTCTTTCTTCCAACCCTGGACGCTTCCGGTGTTGCTGGATTCGCGTCTCAGAGGCGCGCCATTTTACGGATGCGCGCGGGCATGTCAACCCTCTGATCCAAAAAGTTTTTCTTCTTTTTCCACGAGCGGCAAAACGGCCCTTCCACTGCATGCGGCAGCGCTCTCGCTCCTACCGGACGCCCATGAAAAAGCCCCGCCGAAGCGGGGCTTTCCCTGTCCGTCCACGAAGAGGTCAGGCGAAGACGATCTCGTCTCCTTCCACCTTCGCCGAGATACTGGCACCCGGCGCGAATTTGCCGGCCAGGATCAGTTGCGCCAGCGGGTTCTCGATCCAGCGCTGGATGGCCCGCTTCAGCGGGCGTGCGCCATAGACCGGGTCGAAGCCGACGGCGATCAGCTTGTCCAGCGCCTCCTGGCTCAGTTCCAGGCTCAGCTCGCGCTCGGCCAGGCGCTTGCGCAGGCGACCGAGCTGGATCTCGGCGATGCCGGCGATCTGCTCGCGAGCCAGCGGCTCGAATACCACCACTTCGTCGATCCGGTTGATGAATTCCGGACGGAAGTGTGCATTGACCGCGTCCATCACTGCGGCACGTTGCGCCTCGCGGTCGCCGGCCAGCTCCTGGATCTGTGCCGAACCGAGGTTGGAGGTCATCACCACCACGGTGTTGCGGAAGTCCACCGTACGCCCGTGACTGTCGGTCAGGCGTCCGTCCTCGAGCACCTGGAGGAGAATGTTGAATACATCCGGATGGGCCTTCTCCACCTCGTCCAGCAGCACCACCGAGTAGGGCTTGCGGCGGATCGCCTCGGTCAGGTAGCCGCCTTCCTCAAAGCCGACGTAGCCCGGAGGCGCGCCGATCAGGCGGGCCACCGAGTGTTTCTCCATGAACTCGGACATATCGATCCGCACCAGCGCCTCCTCGGTATCGAAGAGGAACTCGGCCAGCGCCTTGCACAACTCGGTCTTGCCCACCCCGGTCGGGCCGAGGAAGAGGAACGAGCCGCTCGGCCGGTTCGGATCGGCGAGGCCGGCGCGCGAACGGCGCACGGCGTTGGACACGGCGACTACCGCCTCGTCCTGGCCGATCACTCGCCGATGCAGCTCCTGCTCCATGCGCAGCAGCTTCTCGCGCTCGCCCTCGAGCATCTTCGACACCGGGATACCGGTCCACTTGGAAACCACTTCGGCGATTTCCTCGTCGGTCACCTTGTTGCGCAGCAACTGGTTCTCGGTCTTGCCGTGCTGGTCGACCATCTGCAGGCTGCGTTCCAGGTCCGGGATGGTCTGGTACTGGATGCGCGCCATGCTCTCGAGGTCGCCCTTGCGCCGCGCCGCCTCCATCTCCTGCTTGGCCTGCTCGATCTTCTGCTGGATCTGCGCCGAGCCCTGCACCTCGGCCTTCTCGGACTTCCAGATATCCTCGAGGTCGGCGTATTCGCGCTCGAGCTTGACGATATCCTCCTCCAGCTTGGCCAGGCGCTTCCTGGTGGCTTCGTCGTCTTCCTTCTTCAGCGCCTCGCGCTCGATCTTCAGCTGGATCAGGCGACGGTCGAGACGATCCAGTTCCTCTGGCTTGGAGTCGATCTCCATGCGGATGCGGCTGGCGGCCTCGTCGATCAGGTCGATGGCCTTGTCCGGCAGTTGCCGATCGGTGATGTAGCGGTGCGACAGCTTGGCCGCGGCGATGATCGCGCCGTCGGTGATGCTCACCCCGTGGTGCACTTCATAGCGTTCCTTGAGACCACGGAGGATGGCGATCGTGTCTTCCTCGCTCGGTTCGTCCACCAGCACCTTCTGGAAGCGGCGCTCCAGCGCGGCATCCTTCTCGATGTACTGGCGATACTCGTCGAGGGTAGTAGCACCGACGCAGTGCAGCTCGCCGCGCGCCAGAGCCGGCTTGAGCATGTTGCCGGCGTCCATGGCACCTTCCGCCTTGCCGGCACCGACCATGGTGTGCAGTTCGTCGATGAACAGGATGACCCGGCCTTCCTGCTTGCCCAGTTCGTTGAGGACTGCCTTCAGGCGTTCCTCGAACTCGCCGCGGAACTTGGCACCGGCGATCAGCGCCCCCATGTCCAGGGCCAGCAGGCGCTTGTCCTTGAGGCCGTCCGGCACTTCGCCGTTGATGATGCGCTGGGCCAGGCCCTCGACGATGGCGGTCTTGCCGACGCCGGGTTCGCCGATCAGCACCGGGTTGTTCTTGGTCCGCCGCTGCAGGACCTGGATGGTCCGGCGGATTTCGTCGTCGCGACCGATCACCGGATCGAGCTTGCCTTCCTCGGCGCGCTTGGTCATGTCGACGGTGTACTTGTCCAGCGCCTGGCGCGACTCCTCGACGTTCGGGTCGTTCACCGCTTCGCCGCCACGCAGGTTGGCCACGGCATTCTCCAGCGCCTTGCGCGACACGCCCTGGCCGAGCAGCAGCTTGCCGAGCCTGGTGTTCTCGTCCATCGCGGCCAGCAATACCAGCTCGCTGGAGATGAACTGGTCGCCCTTCTGCTGGGCCAGGCGGTCAGCCTGGTTGAGCAGGCGTGCGAGATCCTGGGACAGGTTCACGTCGCCGGTCGGGCTCTGGATCTTCGGCAGCGCGTCGAGTTCTTTGTTGAGGCCGCTGCGCAGGGCGGCGATATCGAAGCCGACCTGCATCAGCAGGGGCTTGATCGAACCGCCTTGCTGCTCGAGCAGGGCGGAAAGCAGGTGCACCGGCTCGATGGCCGGATGGTCATGGCCAACGGCCAGGGACTGGGCGTCGGAGAGCGCCAGTTGCAGCTTGCTGGTCAAACGGTCTATTCGCATGGGTCGTCCTTCCTTCTATAGAGCGGGCCGGAACGATGGGTGTCCCTGATGAAGAAAAGCCCGCCGAGATGACTCAGTAGATAAGGGCGATTTTCCGCGGTTCAAGCGACCGGACCGTGACATCGGTCAGTTGCCGCCGGATAACCTGCGCGGGCCTAGTCCTGGAGCCAGACCAGGCTGGCAAAACGGCCGGTACGCGACGAGCGGCGGTAGGAATAGAAGCGCGCGGTATCGCTGAAGGTGCAGAAGCCGCCGCCATGCACGGCGGTGACGCCATGGGCGCCCAGGCGGATCCGCGCGAGTCGGTAGATGTCGGCCATGAAGCGGCCCGGATTGGCGCTAGGTACGAAAGCCGAGCGCGCCTCGGCGTGCGCAGCGACGAATGCATCGCGGACCTCGCCGCCGACCTCGAAGGCCTGCGGGCCGATCGCCGGCCCCAGCCACACCAGCAGTTCGTCGCCGGGCACGCCCAGGCTGTCCACCGTCGCCTCCAGCACGCCCGCCGCCAGCCCGCGCCAGCCGGCATGGGCCGCGGCCACGCGGGTGCCCGAGCGGTCGCAGAACAACGCCGGCAGGCAGTCGGCGGTCATGATCGTACAGGCGACGCCCGGCATCGCGCTCCAGCTGGCGTCGGCCCTGAGCACCCGGCTCGGGTCGGCCTCCACCACCGTCACTCCGTGCACCTGGTCCAACCAGCTCGGCCGGCATTCCAGGCGCTCGGTCAGGCGTCGGCGGTTTTCTTCCACGGCGCGCGGATCGTCGTCGACGTGGGCGCCAAGGTTCAGACTGTCGAAGGGTGCCTGGCTGACCCCGCCACTGCGCGTGGTCACGCAGGCCCGCACACGGGCCGGCGCCGGCCAGCCGGGGGTCAGCCAGGCGTTCATCCGACGAACGCCTCGCGATCCTGGCGCAACAGGCTGAGCAGCCAGAGGAAGTCTTCCGGCAGCGGCGACTCCCACTTCATGCGCACGCCGGTGGCCGGGTGATCCAGTTCGAGGAAGCGCGCGTGCAGCGCCTGCCGGGGGAACTCGCGAAGAGTCTGGACCAGGGTCTGGCTGGCCACCGGGGGAATCCTGAAGCGCCCACCGTAGACCGGATCGCCGACCAGGGGATAGCCGATATGGCTCATGTGCACGCGGATCTGGTGGGTACGCCCGGTCTCCAGCTTGACCCGGGTATGGGTGTGCGCACGGAAGCGTTCCAGCACGCGGTAATGGCTGACCGCCACCTTGCCGGCGTCGACCACCGCCATCTTCTGCCGCTGCACGCCATGCCGTCCGATCGGCGCATCGATGGTGCCGCCGGAGGTGATCACGCCGATCACGATCGCCTCGTAGATGCGGCTGACCGACCGTGCCTGCAGTTGCGCCACCAGCTTGGTGTGGGCCTCCAGCGTCTTGGCCACTACCATCAGGCCGGTCGTGTCCTTGTCCAGGCGGTGGACGATCCCGGCGCGCGGCACATTGGCGATGTCCGGGACATGGTAGAGCAAGGCATTCAGCAGGGTGCCGTCCTGATGGCCGGCAGCCGGATGGACCACCAGGCCGGCGGGCTTGTCGATCACCAGGATGTGCTCGTCCTCGTAGACGATTTCCAGCTCGATGTCCTGTGCGAGCCACTCGCCCTGGGCTTCCTGCTCGGCCTCCAGGACCAGTTGCGCGCCGCTGTGGACGATGTCGCGCGGGCGCAGCACGGCGCCGTCGACGGTCAGGCGTCCGTCCTTGATCCAGCCGGCCAGACGGGAGCGGGAGTGTTCGGGAAAAAGCTGGGCGGCGATCTGGTCGAGACGCTGGCCACCCAGCTCGAACGGCACCTCGGCCGCGCGTTGAATCATATCGGACATGAGTAGGAGACGATGCTCAGCGCGGCTTTTGGAATCGGCTACGCGCTGTGGTTAAATACGGGGTCTTTGTCCCAGGGGGTGCCTGGGGCGCCAATCATAACAGACGGTTGAGGCCAAGCCGACCGTCCCAGGGACGCAAGCCGCCATGCAAGTGAAACACCTGCTGCTGATCGCCATCCTCGCCCTCACCGCAGCCTGCTCCTCGAACAAGGAGACTGTCGACGAGAACCTGAGCGAGAGCCAGCTGTACCAGCAGGCGCAGGACGACCTCAACAACAAGAGCTACAACAGCGCCGTCACCAAGCTGAAAGCCCTCGAATCGCGCTATCCCTTCGGCCGCTACGCCGAGCAGGCCCAGCTCGAGCTGATCTACGCCAACTACAAGAACATGGAGCCCGAAGCCGCCCGCGCCGCCGCCGAACGCTTCATCCGCCTGCATCCGCAGCACCCCAACGTCGACTACGCCTACTACCTCAAGGGCCTGTCCTCCTTCGACCAGGACCGCGGCCTGCTGGCGCGCTTCCTGCCGCTGGACATGACCAAGCGCGACCCGGGCGCCGCCCGCGACTCCTTCAACGAGTTCGCCCAGCTCACCAGCCGCTTCCCCAACAGCCGCTACGCCCCGGACGCCAAGGCGCGCATGGTGTACCTGCGCAACCTGCTGGCGGCCTACGAAGTGCACGTCGGCCACTACTACCTGAAGCGCCAGGCCTATGTCGCCGCCGCCAACCGCGGTCGCTACGTGGTAGAGAACTTCCAGGAAACCCCGGCCGTCGGCGATGGCCTGGCGATCATGGTCGAAGCCTACCGTCGCCTGGGTCTCGACGACCTGGCCAGCACCAGCCTGGAAACCCTCAAGCTCAACTATCCGGATAACGCCAGCCTCAAGGATGGCGAGTTCGTCGCCCGCGAAAGCGAGGCCGACACCCGCTCCTGGCTGGCCAAGGCCACCCTGGGCCTGATCGAGGGCGGCGAGCCGCCGCCGCACATGGAAACCCAAGCCGCCAAGGACGTGATCAAGCAGTACGAGGATGCCGAGCGGGAGATCCCCGCCGAACTGAAACCGGAAAACCAGGATCACAGCGCCGACGACGAGAAGCCGGAGAGCGATGACGACGAGGACTCCGGCCGCTCCTGGTGGAGCTACATGACCTTCGGTCTCTTCGACTGATCGCACGAAACACCGAAGGGAGGCGCAGGCCTCCCTTCTTTTTGCCCGCCGCCATGCCTCTCCCAGCGCCAAACGCCGCACAGCCTGGACCTTCCCGGCTGGGATCGAGCCGGCGGCTTGGCTAAACTGCAGCTTTCTCCAGCCTCCGAGATCACCATGGGCCTTTTCCGCCTCCTGTTCTGGATCGCCCTGATCGCCATCGCGTTCTGGCTCTGGCGTCGCTTTACCCGTCCCACTCCGCGCCAGCAGCAACGTCCGCAGGACGAGCCGAGCGCATCGCCGATGGTCCGCTGCGCCCATTGCGGCGTCCACGTGCCGCAGGCCAACGCCCTCGCCCACGAACAACGCTGGTATTGCAGCCAGGCGCACCTGCGCCAGGACCAGGGCGACCGTGCGCGCTGAACGGCTACGGCTGAGCGAGGAGCAGGGGCAACGCATCCTCCGTCTGTACCACCTGTACCGCCTGACCATCGGCCTGGTACTGGTCCTGCTGATCTCCAGCGAACTGGAAGATCAGGTCCTCAAGCTCGTCCACCCTGAACTGTTCCATGTCGGCAGTTGGTGCTACCTGGTCTTCAACATCCTGGTCGCGCTGTTCCTGCCGCCGTCACGGCAATTGCTGCCGATCTTCATCCTCGCGCTCACCGACGTGCTGATGCTTTGCGGCCTGTTCTACGCAGGTGGCGGCGTACCCAGCGGCATCGGCAGCCTGCTGGTGGTGGCGGTGGCCATTGCCAACATCCTGCTGCGCGGGCGCATCGGCCTGGTCATCGCGGCGGCGGCCAGCCTCGGCCTGCTCTACCTGACCTTCTTCCTCAGCCTGAGCAGTCCGGACGCCACCAACCACTACGTCCAGGCCGGCGGCCTCGGCACCCTGTGCTTCGCCGCCGCGCTGGTGATCCAGGCCCTGGTGCGGCGCCAGGAGCAGACCGAAACGCTGGCCGAAGAACGCGCCGAGACGGTCGCCAACCTGGAGGAACTCAACGCATTGATCCTGCAGCGCATGCGCACCGGCATCCTTGTGGTCGATAGCCGTCAGGCCATCCTCCTCGCCAACCAGGCCGCCCTCGGCCTGCTCAGGCAGGACGACGTGCAGGGCGCCAGCCTCGGCCGCCACAGCCCGATGCTGATGCACTGCATGAAGCAATGGCGCCTGAATCCCAGCCTCCGTCCGCCGACGCTCAAGGTGGTGCCGGATGGCCCGACGGTGCAACCCAGCTTTATCAGCCTCAACCGCGAAGACGACCAGCACGTGCTGATCTTCCTCGAAGACATTTCGCAGATCGCCCAGCAGGCGCAGCAGATGAAGCTGGCCGGTCTCGGCCGCCTGACCGCCGGCATCGCCCATGAGATCCGCAACCCGCTGGGCGCGATCAGCCACGCCGCCCAACTGCTGCAGGAGTCAGAGGAACTGGATGCCCCGGACCGACGCCTGACGCAGATCATCCAGGACCAGTCGAAGCGGATGAACCTGGTCATCGAGAACGTCCTGCAGCTCTCCCGTCGCCGCCAGGCCGAACCGCAGCAGCTCGACCTGAAGGAGTGGCTTCAGCGGTTCGTCGACGAATACCCCGGCAGGCTGCGCAACGACAGCCAACTGCACCTGCAGCTCGGTGCCGTCGACATCCAGACCCGCATGGACCCACACCAGTTGAACCAGGTGCTGAGCAACCTGGTGCAGAACGGTCTTCGCTACAGCGCCCAGGCGCACGGGCGCGGCCAGGTCTGGCTGAGCCTCGCGCGCGACCCGGAGAGCGACCTGCCGGTGCTGGAAGTCATCGACGACGGTCCCGGCGTACCGGCGGACAAATTGAACAACCTGTTCGAACCCTTCTTTACTACAGAAAGCAAAGGCACCGGCCTGGGCCTCTATCTCTCCCGCGAACTCTGCGAGAGCAACCAGGCACGGATCGACTACCGCAATCGCGAGGAAGGCGGCGGCTGCTTCCGCATCACCTTCGCCCACCCGCGCAAACTCAGCTGACGGAAGCCGCACGCATGAGCCGACAAAAAGCCCTGATCGTCGACGATGAACCGGATATCCGCGAACTGCTGGAAATCACTCTCGGCCGCATGAAGCTGGACACCCGCAGCGCCCGCAACGTCAAGGAAGCCCGCGAGTTGCTGGCCCGCGAGCCGTTCGACCTGTGCCTCACCGACATGCGCCTGCCGGACGGCAGCGGCCTCGATCTGGTCCAGTACATCCAGCAGCGCCATCCACAGACCCCGGTGGCCATGATCACCGCGTACGGCAGCCTGGACACCGCGATCCAGGCGCTCAAGGCCGGTGCCTTCGACTTCCTCACCAAACCGGTCGACCTCGGTCGCTTGCGGGAGCTGGTGGCAACCGCCCTGCGCTTGCGCAACCCGGAAGCCGAGGAAGCGCCGGTGGACAACCGCCTGCTCGGCGAGTCGCCGCCGATGCGCGCCCTGCGCAACCAGATCGGCAAGCTGGCGCGCAGCCAGGCGCCGGTCTACATCAGTGGCGAGTCCGGTAGCGGCAAGGAGCTGGTGGCGCGCCTGATCCACGAGCAGGGGCCACGTATCGAGCGGCCGTTCGTGCCGGTGAACTGCGGCGCGATTCCCTCCGAACTGATGGAAAGCGAGTTCTTCGGCCACAAGAAAGGCAGCTTCACTGGCGCTATCGAAGACAAGCAGGGCCTGTTCCAGGCCGCCAGCGGCGGCACCCTGTTCCTCGACGAAGTCGCCGACCTGCCGATGGCCATGCAGGTCAAACTGCTCCGGGCGATCCAGGAAAAGGCCGTGCGCGCGGTCGGCGGCCAGCAGGAGGTCGCCGTCGACGTGCGCATCCTCTGCGCCACCCACAAGGACCTCGCCGCCGAAGTCGGCGCCGGGCGCTTCCGCCAGGACCTCTACTACCGCCTCAACGTCATCGAGCTGCGCGTACCGCCGCTGCGCGAACGCCGCGAGGACATCCCGCTGCTCGCCGAACGCATCCTCAAGCGCCTGGCCGGCGACACCGGCCTGCCGGCCGCCAGGCTGACCGGCGACGCACAGGAGAAGCTGAAGAACTACCGCTTCCCGGGCAACGTCCGCGAGCTGGAAAACATGCTGGAGCGCGCCTACACCCTGTGCGAAGACGACCAGATCCAGCCTCACGACCTGCGCCTGGCCGATGCGCCGGGTGCCAGCCAGGAAGGCGCCGCGAGCCTGAGCGAAATAGACAACCTCGAGGACTACCTGGAAGACATCGAGCGCAAGCTGATCATGCAGGCGCTCGAGGAGACCCGCTGGAACCGCACCGCCGCGGCCCAGCGCCTGGGCCTGACGTTCCGCTCGATGCGCTACCGCCTGAAAAAGCTGGGCATCGACTGAAAGTGAAAAGGCCTGTCCGAAGACAGGCCTTTTGGTTTTCGCTCCTCAGAGGCGACCAGCCGGGGCGTAGGGGACCGGGTCGATGATCGGTTCCCGCCCGCTCATGAGATCCGCCAGCAGACGGCACGACGCCGGTGCCAGGACCAGCCCGTTGCGGTAGTGCCCGGTATTCAGCCAGAGCCCGTCGAAGCCAGGCACCGGACCGATATAGGGGATGCCTTCGGGAGAGCCCGGGCGCAACCCTGCCCAGTGGGCCACCGGCTGCATGTCCGCCAGTTCCGGCAACAGTTCTGCCGCAGACGCCCTGAGGCTTTCCAGCGCCTCGTCGGTCGGCGTCTTGTCGAAGCCCGAATGTTCCAAGGTGCTGCCGATCAGGATGTGGCCGTCGCGCCGCGGAATCGCGTAGCGCCCCTTGGCCAGCACCATGCGCGGCAGGAAATCCGCCGCGCACTTGTAGAGGATCATCTGCCCTTTCACCGGTACCACGGGCAGTTCCAGGCCAAGCGGCTTCAACAACTCGCCGCTCCAGGCGCCCGCCGCCAGCAGCACCTTGTCGCCACGGATCTCGCCACGCGAGGTCGCCACGCCGAGCACTCGATCGCCGTCGCGCAACCAGCCGCGCACCTCCGTCTGCTCATGCAGTTCGAGATTGGCGAATTGTTGCAGGGATGCCCGCAATGAGCGCGCCAGGCGAGGATTGCGCACATTGGCCACGCCCGACATGTAGACCGCCCGCTGGAAGCCGGCGCCCAGCCCGGGCACCGCCGCGTAGGCCTCCTCGATCGGCACTTCCTTCAACGGCCGGGTGTGCTTGCGTGCCCACTGCAGTGCCTCGGTCTGGTCGTCCAGGTCCAGCCAGTACAGGCCAACGGTATGGACCTCGGGATCGAGCCCGGTCTCGTCGAGCAAACGCTGCCCCAGGGCCGGGTAGAAGTCCTGCGACCAGTGCGCCAGGGCGGTCACCGCCGGGCTGTAGCGCCACGGATAGAGCGGCGAGACGATCCCGCCTCCCGCCCAGGATGCCTCACGCCCACTCTCGCCCCGCTCCACCAGGGTCACCCGCAGTCCGGCGAGCGCCAGCTCCCGGGCGGTCAACAGGCCGATGACGCCAGCGCCCACTACCACAACTCTTTCCGACACCAGGGCCTCCACGATCACACAGGGGTTGCAGAAAAGTCGGTCATACGCCTCATCCCGCAGCTGATTGAGGCAACGGGGAAAATCCGGCGAGATACGACCGTCGCGGAATGATACGAGCAAAAGGACCGCCTGCCATGGTCGAAAGGTCGCAGAGAGCGTTGACGCTCACCGAGCTGCTGTTTGCGCTGGTTCTGCTGGGAATACTGGGAAGCCTGGCGCTGCCCGGGATGGCAGCCTGGCTGGACGGCAATCGCGAGCGAAGTGTGTTGCACGAGCTGAGCGCGAGCATCCAGCTGGGCAGAACCCATGCCGTCGCCTACCAGCGCCCGGTGACGCTCTGTCCGTCGACCGATGGCCGTCACTGCGGCAGCGACTGGGGAGAGGGCTGGCTGCTTGCGGAAGACGGTGGGGAACGGCTTCTCGTGGGACGCGCGCTTGCAAAGAAGGAAAGGCTCCGCTGGAACCGTTCGAACCGCCTCAGGTTCCTCCCCAGCGGCCAGCTCAACATTCACAACGGGCGGTTTCTGCTCTGCGGAAGGCATACCGTTGCCTGGCAACTGATCCTCAACCGGCAGGGCCGGCTCCGTACCGCGAGCGCCAGGGAGAACCGGGAGAAACGTGAGCTATGCAGCACTTCCGGATGATCATGGACCAGTTGTCCTGCCCCACGGGCCGACCGTCAACGACCGCAAGACGCTCCCAGGCCCGTTTGGCATGCTTTCCAGGCGTAGACCCCCTGGAGCAACCGCATGTCATATCGTTCCAACTCGACCGGCTTCACCCTGATCGAGTTGCTGATCATCGTCGTCCTGCTGGCCATCATGGCGAGCTTCGCCATTCCGAACTTCAAGCAGCTGACAGAACGCAACGAACTGCAGAGCGCCGCCGAGGAACTCAATGCGATGCTGCAGTACGCTCGCAGCGAAGCCGTGTCCCAGAGGCGCGCGATCAGCATCCAGGCGCTGAAGGACAAGGACTGGGGCAAGGGCCTGAGCATAGGTGTCCTGGCCTCCGGCTCGATCGCCGCGCCCCTGCGCAAACACGACGGCTTCCGTGCCGCCACGCTGACAGCGAAGGAAAAGAGCGCCGTGGAACATCTGACCTTCACGGCCAACGGTACCCTCGTACCGCCAACGGAACGAACCTTCGCAATCTGCCAGAACGGCAAGACCGACGGGGGCCGCGTGCTGAGCATCAGCCAGGCCGGCCGGATCCAACTCGAACCTTCCTCCAAGGCGCCCCAGTCATGCTATTGAAATCGCGACACAGGTCGCTGCACCAATCCGGCTTCAGCATGATCGAAGTGCTGGTCGCCCTGCTGCTGATCAGCATCGGCGTGCTGGGCATGATCGCCATGCAGGGCAAGACCATCCAGTACACCGCCGACTCGGTCGAGCGCAACAAGGCAGCCATGCTCGGCAGCAACCTGCTGGAAAGCATGCGGGCGAGCCCGAAGGCGCTGTACGACGTCAAGGACCAGATGGCCACGCAATCCGACTTCTTCAAGGCCAAGGGGTCGGCGTTCCCCACCGCGCCGTCCTCCTGCACGCCATTGCCCGACGCGATCAAGGACCGCCTGGGATGCTGGGCGGAACAGGTGAAGAACGAACTGCCAGGCGCTGGCGACCTGCTGAAGAGCGACTACTACATCTGCCGCAGCTCGAAGCCGGGCGACTGCGACGGCAAGGGCTCCATGCTGGAAATCCGCCTTGCCTGGCGCGGCAAGCAAGGCGCCTGCGTCAACGCCGCCGACAGCAGCGCCGACACCTCCCTCTGCTACTACACCCTCAGGGTCGAGCCATGAGCATGAACAACCGCTCCCGACGGCAATCGGGCCTGTCCATGATCGAACTACTGGTGGCCCTCGCCATCAGCAGCTTCCTGATTCTCGGGATTACCCAGATCTACCTGGACAACAAGCGCAACTACCTGTTCCAGCAAGGCCAGGCAGGCAACCAGGAAAACGGACGCTTCGCCATGATGTTCCTGGACCAGCAACTGGCCAAGGTGGGTTTCCGTAGGCGTGCGGACGACCCCAACGAGTTTGCCTTCCCGGCGCAGCAGAAAACCGCCTATTGCGAGGCATTCAAAGCCGGCTCGACCCTGGTGCCCGCCGTGGTCAAGGCCGGCCAGAGCGGATTCTGCTACCGCTATCAACCGGCGCCAGGCGAAGCCTACGACTGCGAAGGCAACTCGATCACCACCCCTAGCGATCCCTTCGCTACCGCCCAGGCCATCACCGCACGCGTTCTGTTCGTTCCCGCGACCGCCGATGTCCCCGGCAGCCTCGCCTGCTCCGCGCAGACAATCAAGGAAAAAGGCCAGGAGATCGTAAGCGGCCTGGTCGACTTCAAGCTCGAGTACGGCGTCGGCCCGACCATGGCCGGCAAACGCGAGGTGGAAAGCTTCGTCGAACAGGCCAACATCGCCGACCGTCCGGTGCGTGCCCTGCGCTACTCCGCGCTGATGGCCAGCGACAAGAACCTGCGCCAGGGCGACAGCAAGACCCTGGACGATTGGATCACGCTCTACCCCTCGTCCAAGACCAGCCTGCAAGGCAATGACAAGGACCGCCTCTACCAGATCGCCAAGGGCAGCCAGACACTCAGGAATCTCGTGCCATGAACAACTTCCCTGCACAACAGCGCGGCGCCACGCTGGTCATCGCCCTGGCGATCCTGGTGATCGTCACCCTGCTGGCGGTCTCGAGCATGCGCGAAGTGGTACTGGAAAGCCGCATCACCGGCAACGTCATCGAACAGACTCGCTTGCAGAACGCCGCCGAGTCCGGACTCCGCGAAGGCGAGCGGCGCTTCGTCAACACCCTGCGTCCGCCGGAGCCCGGCACCGGTTGTACGGCCGACAACGTGGCCCGCCCCTGCCTGCTGGACCTCGCCGCGCTGAACCTGAAGCTGGCGGACACCCACCAGAATCCGGTCGGCGTGCTGAAGGGCATCGCCAATACCTGGATGAGTTACCGCGGCAGCGACATCAGCAGCGCGACCACCGCGGGCACGCTCTACAGCGTGCAGTGGAACAACCTGCCCATTCCCTCGGGCGGCCAGGTCAACGAAGCGGAAAGCCCCGAATACGGCAACCTGATGCGCGGCATCGGCACCTTCTACTACGAGACCAATAGCGTCGCGCGCAACCAGACCAACAGCGAAACCGTCCTGCAGACCGTTCTCGCCCGTCTCTATACCAACTGATCGAGCCTCGCATGAAATCGGTACTCCACCAGATCGGCAAGACCTCGCTGGCAGCCGCGCTCAGCGGCGCCGTCCTGCTCTCCGCCCAGACCACCCACGCCGCCGCCCTGTCGGTCAGCCAGCAGCCGCTGATGCTGATCCAGGGCGTCGCCCCGAACATGCTGGTGACTCTCGACGACTCGGGCAGTATGGCTTATGCCTATGCACCGGATAGCCTGGTCAACAGCCGCAACAACGTCTATTTCGCGTCGAACAGCTACAACCCGATGTACTTCGACCCGAATACCCAGTACAAGCTGCCGAAAAAGGTGACCCTTTCCAATGGCCAGATCCAGGTGCAGGACTATTCCAAGCCCAGCTTCACCGCGGCATGGCGCAACGGTTTCACTCAGGAAGGCCGGGTAAACCTTTCCCGTGACTACAGGCCAACGGTGCAGTACCAGGGCGGATCGGGAGCAGGCACCGAGTCCAGCATCGACTGGTACGGGGCTCCTGCCTTCTACTACCAATACAGCGGGGGCCGCGGTTGCAGCCTCACCACTTCGAGTTGCTACACCCGTGTGGAAATCAGCGGCGCGGCCCAGCAGCAGAACTTCGCCAACTGGTACTCCTTCTATCGTACCCGCGCCCTGGCCACCCAGACCGCCGCTAACCTGGCGTTCTACAGCCTGCCTGAAAACGCCCGGATCAGTTGGCAACTACTGAACAGTTCCTCGTGCCTGATCGGCAGTGGCTCCAGTAACTGTTACAACAACTACCTGAGAGACTTCACCGGGCAACATCGGGTGAACTTCTTCAACTGGCTGGAGAACCTGTCGGTCGGAGGTGGTACTCCGCTGCGTCAGGCCATGACTCGAGCAGGGGAGTTTCTCAAGAAGACCGGCGTCAACGGCCCCTATGCCTATCGACCTGGTACCCAGACCTCGCCGGAATACAGCTGCCGTGGCAGCTATCACATTCTGATGACCGATGGTCTTTGGAACAACGACTCGGCCAGCGTAGGCAATGCCGACAGCACGAGTCGTAGCCTCCCCGATGGCAAGAGCTACAGCAGCCAGACGCCTTACAGGGATGCTGCGTCCAATACCCTGGCCGACCAGGCCTTCCATTACTGGGCCACCGATGCCCGGCCGGATATCGACGACAATATCAAGCCGTACATTCCCTACCCGGACCAGGCCAATCCCTCGGCGGAGTACTGGAATCCGCGCAACGATCCGGCGACCTGGCAGCACATGGTGACCTATACCCTGGGCCTGGGCCTGACCACCAGCCTCACCAGCCCGAAGTGGGAGGGTTCCACCTACTCCGGCGGCTATGACGAAATCGCCGCCGGGCGCCTCAGCTGGCCGAACGCTTCGAATAACCATAGCAACAACGTCTATGACCTGTGGCACGCCGCAGTGAACTCCCGGGGCGAGTTCTTCAGCGCCGACTCGCCGGACCAACTGGTCGCGGCCTTCCAGGACATCCTCAACCGAATTTCGGGCAAGGACCTGCCGGCATCCCGCCCCGCCATCAGCTCGTCCCTGCAGGAAGACGACACTGGCGACAAGCTGACCCGCTTCGCCTACCAGACCAGCTTCGCCAGCGACAAGAACTGGGCTGGCGACCTGACCCGCTACAGCCTGACCACCCAGGACAAGGCCACCGTGCAGACCAAGCTGTGGAGCGCGCAGAGCATCCTCGACGCGATGCCCAACGGTGGAGCTGGCCGCAAGATCATGATGGCCGGATCCGGTACCTCGGGCCTCAAGGAGTTCACCTGGGGCAGCCTCAGCGCCGACCAGCAGCGGCAGTTGAACCGCGATCCGGACCGCAACGATGTCGCCGACACCAAGGGCCAGGACCGCGTGGCCTTCCTGCGCGGCGATCGCAGAAAGGAGAACAGCGACAACTTCCGCACCCGCAACTCGATCCTCGGCGATATCATCAACTCCTCGCCGGCGACGGTCGGCAAGGCCCAGTACCTGACCTACCTGGCCCAGCCGATCGAGCCCAGCGGCAACTACTCCACGTTCGCAGAAGCACAGAAAACCCGTGCCCCGCGGGTATACGTCGGCGCCAACGACGGCATGCTGCACGGTTTCGATACCGACGGTAACGAGACCTTCGCCTTCATCCCAAGCGCGGTCTTCGAGAAGCTCCACAAGTTGACCGCCCGCGGCTACCAGGGCGGCGCCCACCAGTTCTACGTCGACGGCTCGCCGGTGGTCGCCGACGCCTTCTTCGGTGGCGCCTGGCATACCGTGCTGATCGGCAGCCTGCGCGCCGGCGGCAAGGGCCTGTTCGCCCTCGACGTGACCGATCCCGCCAACATCAAGCTGCTCTGGGAAATCGGCGTGGACCAGGAGCCCGACCTTGGCTACAGCTTCCCCAAACCCACGGTCGCCCGGCTGCACAACGGCAAGTGGGCCGTGGTCACCGGAAACGGTTATTCCAGCCTGAACGACAAGGCCGCGCTGCTGATCATCGACCTGGAGACCGGGGCCATCACCCGCAAACTGGAAGTCACCGGCAGGACCGGCGTACCCAACGGCCTATCCAGCCCTCGCCTGGCAGACAACAACAGCGACGGCGTAGCCGACTACGCCTACGCCGGCGACCTGCAAGGCAACCTCTGGCGCTTCGACCTGATCGCCGGCAAGGTCAACCAGGACGATCCGTTCAGCCGAGCCAACGACGGCCCGGCGGTGGCCTCGAGCTTCAGGGTGTCTTTCGGTGGCCAGCCGCTCTATTCGGCAGTCGACTCCGCCGGCGCGGCGCAAGCGATCACCGCCGCGCCCTCGCTGGTTCGCCATCCGACACGCAAGGGCTACATCGTGATCTTCGGTACCGGCAAGTATTTCGAGAACGCCGACGCCCGGGCCGATACCAGCCGCGCCCAGACGCTCTACGGCATCTGGGACCAGCAAACCAAGGGCGAAGCCGCGGGCAGCACACCCCGACTGACGCGCGGCAACCTGCAGCAGCAGACACTGGACCTCCAGGCCGACTCGACCTTCGCCTCGACCGCTCGCACCATTCGCATCGCCAGTCAGAACCCGGTCAACTGGCTGAACAATGACGGCAGCACCAAGCAGTCCGGCTGGTATCTGGACTTCATGGTCAACGGCACCCTGAAGGGCGAGATGCTGATCGAGGACATGATCGCCATCGGCCAGGTGGTGCTGCTGCAAACCATCACCCCGAACGATGACCCCTGTGCCGACGGCGCCAGCAACTGGACCTATGGCCTCGATCCCTATACCGGCGGTCGCACCAGCTTCACCGTGTTCGACCTGGCACGCCAGGGCGTCGTGGACTCGAAATCCGACTACAGCTACAACAAGCAGAACGTCGCGGTATCCGGTACCGAGCAGAAAGGCCTGGGAGGCTTGACGCTGAGCACCAACGAACAGGGCAATCCGGAAGTCTGCTCCTCGGGCGAATGCCTGACCGTGAACCCCGGTCCGAACACCCGTGGCCGCCAGAACTGGCGCCCCATCGAAGGAAAGAACTGATATGAAAGTGCTGCCTATGCTGCTGGCCCTGGCCGTTCCCGGCCTCTGCTGGGCCGAAGATCCCCAGACCTTCGAAGGCGCTGGCGTGGTCTTCGAAGTCCAGGTCGAGAAGAACCTGGTGGACATCGACCACCGGCTCTACCGCCTGCCCAACAGCACCGTCAGGAACGGCATGCCCAGCCTGTTCCAGGTCAAGCCGGGCTCCGTGGTGTCCTACTCTGGCACCGTCAGCCAGCCGTGGTCCACCATCACCGATATCTACATTCACAAACAGATGAGCGAACAGGAGCTGGCCGAGATGATCGAGAAAGAACAGCCCCGCCAGGACGGGGAGGAGCAGCCCCGATGAGGACAAGACAGAAGGGCTTCACGTTGCTGGAAATGGTGGTGGTAGTGGCGGTGATCGGCATCCTCCTCGGCATCGCCATTCCCAGTTACCAGAACTACGTGATCCGCTCCAACCGCACCGAGGGCCAGGCCCTGCTCTCGGACGCGGCCGCGCGCCAGGAACGCTACTACTCGCAGAACCCCGGGGTCGGCTACACCAAGGACGTGGCCAAGCTGGGCATGAGTTCGGCCAACTCGCCGAACAACCTGTACAACCTCACCATAGCGACGCCCACCAGCACCACCTATACCCTGACCGCCACGCCGATCAACTCGCAGACCCGCGACAAGACCTGCGGCAAGCTGACCCTCAATCAGCTCGGCGAACGCGGCGCAGCCGGCAAGACCGGCAACAACAGCACCGTCAACGACTGCTGGCGCTGAAACGAAAGAGCCCCTCTACGAGAGGGGCTCTTTCATTGCGCACGGTTCACAAAGCCTTGACCCGCAGTTCCTTGGGCATCGAGAAGGTAATGTTCTCCTCCCGCCCCTCCAGTTCCTGCTCCTCCGACGCCCCCCACTCGCGTAGCTGGGCGATCACGCCGCGCACCAGCACTTCCGGCGCGGAAGCGCCTGCGGTGATTCCGATGCGACGCACACCGTCGAACCAGCCGCGTTGCATGTCCTCGGCGCCGTCGATCAGGTAGGCCGGCGTGCCCATCCGCTCGGCGAGTTCGCGCAGGCGGTTGGAGTTGGAACTGTTGGGGCTGCCCACCACCAGGACCATGTCGCACTGGTCGGCCAGTTCCTTCACGGCATCCTGGCGGTTCTGGGTGGCATAGCAGATGTCGTTCTTGCGCGGTCCCTGGATCTGCGGGAACTTGGCGCGCAGGGCATCGATGACCTTCGAGGTGTCGTCCATCGACAGGGTCGTCTGGGTCACGTAGTGCAGGGCTTCGGGCTTGCGCACCTCCAGCGCGGCGACGTCGGCCTCGTCCTCCACTAGGTAGATGGCACCACCGTTGCTGGCATCGTACTGGCCCATGGTGCCTTCCACCTCGGGGTGCCCTTCATGCCCGATCAGCACGCATTCGTGGCCGTCGCGGCTGTAGCGCACCACTTCCATGTGCACCTTGGTCACCAGCGGGCAGGTCGCGTCGAAAACCTTCAGGCCGCGCCCCTCGGCTTCCTTGCGGACCGCCTGGGAAACGCCGTGGGCGCTGAAGATGACGATGACGTTGTCCGGCACCTGATCGAGTTCCTCGACGAAGATGGCGCCGCGCTGGCGCAGGTTGTCCACGACGAACTTGTTGTGCACCACCTCGTGACGCACGTAGATCGGCGGGCCGAAGACATCGAGGGCACGGTTGACGATCTCGATGGCGCGATCCACGCCGGCGCAGAAGCCGCGGGGATTGGCGAGTTTGATTTGCATGGCGGTCTCGTGGGCGACGCGGTGATTGGACGAATGAACCTTGCTACCGCCCTCCCCGCTTGGGAAGGGCGCAGCGACCGACGGTTCAGGCCGGCTGGACGTCGATGATCTCGACTTCGAAGGCCAGGGTCTTGCCGGCCAGCGGATGATTGAAGTCGACGGTCACCTGCTGCTCATCGAACGCCTTGACCACGCCCGGCAGTTCGGTCTTGGCCGCGTCGTTGAAGATCACCAGCAGGCCCTCGGCCAGCTCCATGTCCTGGAACTGGTCGCGCGGCATGATCTGCACGTTCTGCGGATTCGGCTGGCCGAAGCCCTGTTCGGGAAGAATGCTCAGGGTGCGCTTGTCGCCAGCCTTCAAGCCGAACAGCGCCTGTTCGAAGCCCGGCAGCAGGTTGCCGTCGCCGACCTTGAACGAGGCAGGCTGCTTGTCGAAGGTGCTGTCGACGACGTTGCCGTCCTCCAGCTTGAGGGCGAAATGCAGGGTGACGCGGCTCTCCTGGCCAATGCGGGTCGACTCAGCCATGGGCGGCTTCTCCGGATTTCTTCGATCTGAACATGTCGAGCGCCAGCATGACGGCGCCGACGGTGATGGCGCTATCGGCCAGGTTGAACGCCGGGAAGTACCAGCGGTTCTGCCAGTGCACCAGGATGAAGTCCACCACGTGGCCAAGGACCATGCGGTCGTAAAGGTTGCCCAGGGCGCCGCCGAGCACCAGCGCCAGGGCGATGGCCAACCAGGTCTCGCCTTTCTTCAGGCGTTTCAGCCAGACCACCAGGATCGCGCTGACGACGATGGCGATCAGGGCGAACAGCCAGCGCTGCCAGCCCGAGCTGTCGGCCAGGAAGCTGAAGGCGGCACCGGTGTTGTAGGCCAGGGTCCAGCTGAACAGATCGGGGATCACCACGATCTGCTGGTACATGCTCAGTTCGGCCTGGAAGAACGCCTTGCTGACCTGGTCGAGGACGAACACCAGCACGGTGATCCACAACCAGGGCAAGCGCCCGAAACGATCGACGTCAGGCATAGTGGCGAACCTCGCCGCTGCCTTCGATGTTCTCGATGCAGCGACCGCACAGGTCAGGATGCGCAGCGTGCTGACCGACGTCCTCGCGATGGTGCCAGCAACGACCGCACTTGGCGTGGGTCGACTTGACCACTTTCAGCTTGAGGCCGGCGACTTCGCTGTCCACCGCGTCGGCCGGAGCCGCCGACAGCGGCGCCAGGGTCGCGGTCGAGGTGATCAGGACGAAGCGTAGCTCGTTGCCCAGCTTGGCCAATTGGGCCTGCAGCGCGTCTTCCGTATACAGGGTGACCTCGGCCTGCAGGTTGCCGCCCACGGCCTTGGCCGCGCGCTGGTTCTCCAGCTCCTTGTTGACCGCGGCCTTCACCGCCATGACCTGTTCCCAGTACTGGCGATTCAGCGTCACGTCGGCCGGCAGTTCGCTGAGGCCGTCGTACCAGGTGGCGAGCATTACCGACTCGGCGCGCTCGCCGGGCAGGAACTTCCAGACTTCCTCGGCGGTGAACGCCAGGATCGGGGCGATCCAGCGCACGAGGGCCTCGGCGATGTGGAACAGTGCGGTCTGGCAGGAGCGCCGGGCGACGCTGTTGGCGCCGGTGGTGTACTGGCGGTCCTTGATGATGTCCAGATAGAACCCGCCCAGCTCCTGTACGCAGAAGTTGTGCACCTTGGAATAGACGTTCCAGAAGCGGTACTCGCGGTACGCCTCTTCGATCTCGCGCTGCAAGAGCAGGGCGCGATCGACCGCCCAGCGATCCAGGGCCAGCATTTCCTGGGGCGGCAGCAGATCCGTGGCCGGATCGAAACCGTTCAGGTTGGACAGCAGGAAGCGCGTGGTATTGCGGATCCGCCGGTAGGCATCGGCGCTACGCTGGAGAATCTGCTGGGATACCGCGATCTCGCCCGAGTAATCGGTCGAAGCCACCCACAGGCGCAGGATGTCGGCGCCCAGGGTATCGATGACGGTCTGCGGCACCACGGTGTTGCCCAGCGACTTGGACATCTTGCGGCCGGACTCGTCGACGGTGAAACCGTGGGTCAGCAACTGGCGGTACGGCGCATGGTTGTCGATCGCGCAGCCGGTCAGCAGCGAGGAGTGGAACCAGCCGCGGTGCTGGTCGGAACCTTCCAGGTAGAGATCGGCGACCGGGCCGCTGGCATGGCCGATCCGGTGGGAACCACGCAGCACGTGCCAATGGGTGGTGCCGGAGTCGAACCAGACGTCCAGGGTGTCGTTGATTTTCTCGTACTGCGCGGCGTCCTCGCCGAGCAGCTCGGCGGCGTCGAGCTTGAACCAGGCTTCGATGCCTTCCTTCTCGACTCGCTGCGCGACCTCTTCCATCAGCTCCACGGTGCGTGGATGCAGTTCGCCACTGGCCTTGTGCAGGAAGAACGGGATCGGTACGCCCCAGTTGCGCTGGCGCGAGATGCACCAGTCGGGACGCCCGGCGATCATTCCGTGCAGACGCGCCTGGCCCCAGCCCGGGACGAATTCGGTCTGGGTGATGGCTTCCAGCGCTCGCTCGCGCAGGGAAGCACCCTGCCTGGGCTGCTTGTCCATGCCGACGAACCACTGCGCGGTGGCGCGATAGATCAGCGGCGTCTTGTGCCGCCAGCAGTGCATGTAGCTGTGATTGATGGTTTCGTGGGCCAGCAGGCTGCCGACCTCTTCCAGCTTGGCCACCACGTTGGGGTTGGCCTTCCAGATGAACTGGCCGCCGAAGAACGGCAACGAGTCGACGTAGACGCCGTTGCTCTGCACCGGGCTGAGGATGTCGTCGTTGCTCATCCCGTAGCGCTTGCAGGTATAGAAGTCGTCTTCGCCGTAGGCCGGCGACGAGTGGACGATACCGGTGCCGGCATCGAGGGCCACGTAGTCGGCCAGGTACACCGGCGACAGGCGCTCGTAGAACGGATGGCGGAAGTTGATCAGCTCCAGCGCCTCGCCCTTGGCGGTGGCGACCACCTTGCCCTCGCGCTGGTAGCGCGCCAGGCAGGACTCGACCAGGGCCTCGGCCAGCACCAGGTAGCGATCGCCGGCATCGACCAGCGCGTAGTCGATCTCCGGATGCACGTTCAGCGCCTGGTTGGCCGGGATGGTCCAGGGCGTGGTGGTCCAGATGACGATCTGCGCCGGCTTGTCCAGGGCCGCCAGGCCGAAGGCCGCGGCCAGCTTGTCGGCATCCGCCACCGGGAAGCCAACGTCGATGGTCGGCGACTTCTTGTCGGCGTACTCGACCTCGGCCTCGGCCAGCGCCGAACCACAGTCGAAGCACCAGTTGACCGGCTTCAGGCCCTTGAACACGAAGTCCTGCTTGACCATTTCCGCGAGGGCGCGGATTTCGTTCGCCTCGTTGGCGAAATTCATGGTCTTGTAGGGGTTGTCCCACTCGCCGAGCACGCCCAGGCGGATGAAGTCGGCCTTCTGCCCTTCGATCTGCTCGGCCGCGTATTCGCGGCACAGTTCGCGGGTCTTGTCCGCCGGAAGATTCTTGCCGTGGGTGGTCTCGACCTTGTGCTCGATGGGCAGGCCGTGGCAATCCCAGCCCGGCACATAGGGCGCGTCGTAGCCCGCCAGGGTCTTGGAGCGGACAATGATGTCCTTGAGAATCTTGTTGACCGCGTGACCGATGTGAATGCTGCCGTTGGCGTACGGAGGGCCATCGTGCAGGACGAACTTCGGACGGTCGCCGCCAATGGCCCGCAGCTTCTGGTACAGACCGATGTCGTTCCAGAACTTCAGGGTTTCCGGCTCGCGCTGGGGCAGGCCGGCTTTCATTGGGAAGGCGGTTTCCGGAAGGTTTAGCGTCGCTTTGTAGTCGGTCATCTCAGGGCCTGTTCAGGATCTCTTCAATCAAGCGGTTGGCCCAGCCAGTAGGCCCGGGCGGCGGCGATATCCGCGAGAATCGCCGCCTTGAGTGCCTCCAGGGAGGCAAAACGCTGCTCGTCGCGCAGCTTCTGGTGGAAGGTCACCTGCAGATGCCGGCCGTATAGATCGCCGGCGAAATCGAGCAGGTGCACTTCCAGATGGGGACGGCCGTCGCCGTTCACCGAAGGGCGGGTGCCGATGTTCGCCACCCCCTGGCAACGCTGGCCATCGACCAGCGTACTGACCAGGTAGACCCCGTTCAACGGCGCCTTGCGCCGTTTCAGTTGAATGTTGGCCGTGGGCGAGCCCAGTTGCCGGCCGAGTTTCTGTCCATGCAGGACCCGTCCGCTCAGGCTGAAGGGACGCCCCAGAAGGCGCTCGGCGAGATGCAGGTCGCCCTCGGCCAGGGCCTGGCGGACCCGCGTGCTGCTCACCCGCACACCGTCCAGTTCGACGGTGGTGGCCGCCTCGACGGTGAACCCCTGCTCGCGACTGGCGTTCACCAGGAAGGCGAAGTCACCGGAGCGGTCGCAGCCGAAACGGAAATCGTCGCCCACTTCAAGATGCCGCACCGCCAGTCCATCGACCAGGACCTGGCGGACGAACTCGGCTGCCGACAGCTCGCGCAAGCGGCGGTTGAAGGCCAGGCAGAGCACCACATCGACGCCCTGCCCACGCAGCAACTCGAGTTTCTCGCGCAGGCGGGTCAGGCGCACCGGCGCCGAATCGGGGGAGAAGAACTCGCGCGGCTGCGGCTCGAAAATCACCACGCAGCTGGGTACGCCCAGCTCCAGCGAGCGCTCGCGCAGACGCGCCAGGATAGCCTGGTGCCCGAGGTGGACGCCGTCGAAGTTACCGATGGTGGCGACGCAGCCCCCGGCCAGGGGCTGCAGGTTGTGTAGTCCGCGAAGCAGCTGCATAGCACGCTTATTGCTCAGAAAGTGGTCGATTATACGCGTACCGGGCGCCGGACAACAGGCAAAACGGCATGATCCCGCCGCCAGCCCGGACGCGCTTCACAGCACCGCCCGGCGGGAAAAGTCGCGCAGGCGGAAACCCAGCAGCGCGAGCATACCGAAATAGGCCAGGAGACCGGCAACCACCAGCAGGCCGAGGCGCAGGAATCGCTCCAGCATGGCGCCCTGCTCCCAGGCCGGCAGCCAGTGCATCGTGGCCAGCAGCACCGCCGACATCGCCAGCACCGCGACCACCAGCTTGACCAGGAACTTCGCCCAGCCCGGTTGCGGCAGGTACAGACGCTGCTTGCGCAGTTGCCAGTAGAGCAGGCCGGCATTCAGGCAGGCGGCCAGGCCGATGGACAGGGCCAGGCCGGCATGCTGAAGCGGGCCGATGAAGGCCAGGTTCATCAGCTGGGTGGAAACCAGGGTGAAGAGCGCGATCTTCACTGGCGTACGGATGTTCTGCTGGGCATAGAAGCCCGGCGCAAGAACCTTGACCAGGATGATGCCGAGCAGGCCGACGGAGTAGGCCACCAGCGCGCGCTGGGTCATCGCCGCGTCCACCGTGGTGAACTTGCCGTACTGGAACAGCGAGACGGTCAGAGGTTCGGCGAGGATCGCCAGGGCCAGGGAACAGGGCAGCACCAGCAGGAAGCACAGGCGCAGGCCCCAGTCGAGCAGGCGCGAGTACTCATGGCGATCCTTGTTCGAATAGGTCTTCGCCAGCATCGGCAGGAGGATCGTCCCCAGCGCCACGCCCAATACGCCGGAAGGCAGCTCCATCAGGCGGTCGGCGTAGTACATCCAGGACACCGAACCGGCTGCCAGGAACGAAGCGAAGATGGTGTTGATGATCAGCGAGATCTGGCTCACCGAGACCCCCAGGATGGCCGGCAGCATCAGCTTCATCACCCGCCAGACGCCGCTGTCCCTGAGGTTCAGGCGCGGCAGCACGAGCATGCCGATCTTCCTCAGGTGCGGCAGCTGATAGAGGAGCTGCAACAGGCCGCCGGCCAGCACCGCCCAGCCCAGCACCATGACCGGCGGATCGAAATAAGGCGTGAGGAACAGCGCGAAGCCGATCATTGCGACGTTCAGCAGGGTCGGCACGAAGGCTGGCACCGAGAAGCGGTTCCAGGTGTTGAGGATCGCGCCGGCCAGGGACGACAGCGAGATCAGCAATATATAAGGAAAGGTCACCCGCAGCAGGTCGGTGGTCAGGGCGAACTTTTCCGGGGTATCGGCGAAGCCCGGAGCGGTGACCCAGATAACCCAGGGCGCGGCGAGGATGCCGAGCGCCGTGACCAGCGCCAGCACCAGCGTGAGCAAGCCGGAAACGTAGGCGATGAAGGTCCGCGTCGCCTCCTCGCCCTGCTGGTTCTTGTACTCTGCCAGGATCGGCACGAAAGCCTGGGAAAACGCCCCCTCGGCGAAGATCCGCCGCAACAGGTTGGGCAGCTTGAAGGCGACGAAAAAGGCGTCGGTGGCGAGGCCGGCACCGAAGATCCGCGCCAGGATGGTATCGCGGACGAAGCCGAGGACCCGCGACAGCATGGTGATGGAACTCACCGCCGCCAATGATTTGAGAAGATTCATGGATGTCGGGCTGCCGGCATGTCGAAATTGATCCTGTCCAAGACCGCGACCGGCCGGGCCGGTTCATCGCGCGAGTGCGCCCTCGCCGCCGAACGGCGGTCCGCAAGGGCGCGCCGAGTGTAGAATGCGCGCCGGAATAAATCACCCGCAAGAAAGCAGGCGACATCCGTCGCCGATCTTTCCGGCCGCATGCGCAGCCCCTTGACAACCCCTGGAGGCGACGGCATTATTCGCGGCCTTAATTTGTTCGCTATTTACCCAGTTTTTTTCGAGGAGCTCGACGGTGGCCAACACACCTTCCGCCAAAAAACGCGCCAAACAGGCTGAGAAGCGTCGCAGCCACAACGCCAGCCTGCGCTCCATGGTGCGCACCTACATCAAGAACGTCGTGAAAGCCATCGACGCCAAGGACCTGGAAAAAGCCCAGGCCGCCTTCACCGCCGCTGTACCGGTGATCGACCGCATGGCTGACAAAGGCATCATCCACAAGAACAAGGCTGCTCGTCACAAGAGCCGTCTGAGCGGCCACATCAAGGCCCTCAGCACCGCTGCCGCCTAAGGCACGCCTTGCTCGAATAAAAAACCGGCCAATGGCCGGTTTTTTATTGCCCACGACTCGCTCGCCTCAGCGAGCGGTCGGCCAGGGCATGAGGGGAATCGCCGTCACCGCGTTCTGCGGACTGCCCTCGATCACCCGGTCGCTGTAGACCAGATAGACCAAGGCATTGCGCTTGCGATCGAAGAAGCGCACCACCTGCATGCTTTTGAACACCAGCGAAGTGCGCTGCTTGAACACCTCTTCGCCATCCTTGAGTTCGCCACTGAACTGGATCGGCCCCACCTGGCGACAGGCGATCGACGCCTCGGCGCGATCCTCCGCCAGCCCCAGGCCGCCCTTGACCCCACCGGTCTTGGCGCGCGACAGATAGCAGGTCACGCCCTGCACCTTGGGATCGTCGAAAGCCTCGACGACAATCTTGTCGTTCGGCCCGACCCACTTGAACACCGTGGAAACCTCGCCGATCTCCTCCGCCCCGGCAAGCGCCGGCAACAGCAGCAGACCACCCAGCAACCCCGCGAGCTTGCGCATTCGCCCTCTCCTCAGACCAGAACCAGATTGTCGCGATGCACCAGCTCCGGCCCATCCACGTAGCCGAGCAAGGCCTCGATGGCATCCGTCGGCTGACCGAGGATCTTCTGCGCCTCCAGCGCACTGTAGTTGACCAGGCCGCGCGCCACTTCGCGCCCGCCCTGGTCCACACAGACCACCATCTCGCCGCGACGGAAGCTGCCCTGGACCGCCTTGACCCCAACCGGCAACAGGCTCTTGTGATCCTGGCTCACCGCCTTCACCGCCCCATCGTCCAGCACCAGGGTGCCGCGCATCTGCAAGTGGCCGGCCAGCCATTGCTTGCGCGCCGCCTTGCGACTGCGATCAGGGGTCAACAGGGTGCCGAGGCGTTCGCCGGCGCGCAGGCGGTCGAGGACACGCTCGATACGCCCGCCGACGATCACCGTATGCCCGCCGGAACGCGCCGCCAGGCGCGCCGCCCGCAGCTTGGTCTGCATTCCGCCGCGCCCCAGGGCGCCGGCACTGCCGCCGGCCACCGCATCGAGCTGCGGATCATCGGCACGCGCCTCGTAGATCAGTTGGGCATCGGGATTGTTGCGCGGATCGGCGTCGAACATCCCGTCGCGATCGGTAAGGATCACCAGCAGGTCGGCCTCGACCAGGTTGGCCACCAGTGCCGCCAGGGTGTCGTTGTCGCCGAAGCGGATCTCGTCGGTGACCACCGTGTCGTTCTCGTTGATCACCGGGACCACGCCCAGCTCGACCAGGGTCCGCAGGGTGCTGCGGGCGTTCAGGTAGCGCTTGCGGTCGGAGAGGTCGTCATGGGTCAGCAACACCTGGGCGGTCTGCAGGCCATGCAGGGCGAAGCTGGACTCCCAGGCCTGCACCAACCCCATTTGCCCCACCGAGGCGGCGGCCTGGAGTTCGTGCATCGCGCTAGGTCGGGACACCCAGCCCAGGCGGCTCATACCGGCGGCGACGGCGCCGGACGACACCAGCACCAGCTCGATGCCGGCGCAATGCAGCGCCACCATCTGCTCGACCCAAACGGCCATGGCATTGCGATCCAGCCCACGGCCATCGGCCGTCAGCAGGGCGCTACCGATCTTCACCACCCAGCGCCGCGCGCCTGTCACCTTGTCCCGCATACCCTCAACCTTAGAAGCCCAGGCTTCGACTCTTCAGCCCCGCCGGCCCGCCCGGCGGGGTATCACGCCATCAGGGAACGTAGAAGATCTCCGGACCGTCGCCGTCGTCTTCCTCATCATCGAAATCATCGTCATCCACCGCACCGGCGTTCTTCAGACCCGAACGCCGCAGCGCGCGCGCATCGTCCAGGGCCTGCAGACGGGCCCGCGCCTCGTCCTCGATACGCCGGTCGAGTTCGGCCAGTTCCTCGGCATACTGCGGATCTTCTTCCAGGCGCAGGGTACGCTCGTCGAGATAGCGCATGATGTCCTGGCTGAGCGCCTCGGTGCCATCGCGCTCCAGGGCGGAGATCACATAGACCGGGCCTTCCCAGCCCAACCGCTCGATCACCGCCTGCTTGCGCGCCTCGCGCTCGGCCGGATCGAGGATCTGGTCCATCTTGTTCAGCACCAGCCAGCGCTCGCGCTCGGTCAGCGCCGGACTGAAGCGACCCAGCTCGCGAACGATGACCTCGGCGGCATCGGCCGGATCGCTTTCGTCCAGCGGCGCCATGTCCACCAGATGCAGAAGGATGCGGGTCCGCGCCAGATGCTTGAGGAAGCGAATGCCCAGCCCGGCGCCTTCGGCGGCACCTTCGATCAGGCCGGGAATGTCGGCGACCACGAAGCTCTTGTAGCGACCGACGCTGACCACGCCGAGGTTCGGCACCAGGGTGGTGAACGGATAGTCGGCCACCTTCGGCTTGGCCGCGGACACTGCGCGGATGAAAGTGCTCTTGCCGGCATTCGGCAGTCCCAGCAGGCCGACGTCGGCCAGCACCTTCAGTTCCAGCTTGAGGTCACGCGCCTCGCCCGGCTTGCCCGGGGTGGTCTGGCGCGGCGCCCGATTGGTACTGGATTTGAAACGGGTGTTACCGAGGCCGTGCCAGCCGCCCTGAGCGACCATCAGCCGCTGACCGGGCTCGGTCAGGTCGCCGATGATTTCCTGGGTATTGGCGTCGATCACGGTGGTACCGACCGGCACCGGCAGGATCAGGTCGTCGCCCTTGGCCCCGGTGCAGTCCTTGCTGCCGCCGTTCTCGCCGCGCTGGGCATCGAAACGGCGGGTGTAGCGATAGTCGACCAGGGTGTTCAGGTTGACGTCGGCTTCCAGGTAGATGGAACCGCCGTCGCCACCGTCGCCGCCGTTGGGACCGCCCTTTTCGATGAACTTCTCGCGACGAAAGCTCATGAGGCCATTGCCGCCGTCACCGGCTTTCACGTGGATTGATACTTCATCGACGAATTTCATGGATACGCCTCCCACCACGAGGGCGGGTTAACAGAAAAAAACATAGGATACAGGATGCCCCGAAAGCAGGGCATGGCCGGAAGCCGGCGCAGAAACAAAAAAGCCCCGTCGCGAGACAGGGCTTTTTCAGCGAGCTATTGCTTAGGCAGCAACGATGCTCACGTATTTGCGACCAAAGGCGCCTTTGGTCTCAAACTTGACCACGCCGTCCACTTTCGCGAACAGGGTGTGATCCTTGCCCAGGCCAACGCCGTAACCGGCGTGGAATTTGGTGCCGCGCTGACGAACCAGGATGTTGCCAGCCTTTACAGCCTGGCCGCCGAACAGTTTCACGCCAAGGCGTTTACTTTCTGAGTCGCGGCCGTTGCGGGTAGAACCGCCAGCTTTTTTGTGTGCCATGAGTCATATCCTCCAGAAAGGAATTAGGCCTGAATGCCGGTGATCTTGATTTCAGTGAACCACTGGCGGTGGCCCTGACGCTTCATGTGGTGCTTACGACGGCGGAACTTGATGATGCGGACCTTGTCGTGACGGCCGTGGGAAACCACTTCAGCGGTAACCTTCGCACCTTCGACGACCGGCAGGCCGATTTTCACGTCTTCGCCATTGGCAACCAGCAGGACGCGGTCGAAATCGATCGCTTCGCCGGTAGCGACGTCGAGTTTCTCGACCTTGAGGAATTCGCCTTCGGTGACTTTGTGCTGCTTGCCACCGGTAACAATCACTGCGTACATGTGTATCTCCGTTAAACCTGCTCACCCGACGCTTTATAGAAGTAGGAATCGGCCGGCATGGCTGCATGGGGTCGGATCGGACGCCCGTGCAATTGCGTAAGGCAGGGTATGCCAAGGAAGTTCAGGGCCCGCGATTGTACGGAAAGGTCCAGGCCGAGGCAAGTGCCACGGGCCTTTCCTTGACAGTCCCCCCCCTGCCACCTAGCATGCCGCGCAATCTTTGTGGAGCTATTGTCACTGATGCAACCCCAGGCCTTCTACCGCGTGGTGGCGGAAGATTTCACCGCCGTCGACGGGATCATCCGTCGCCAACTCACCTCCCGCGTTCCCCTGGTGGAAAAGATCGGCGACTACATCATCTCCGCCGGCGGCAAGCGCCTGCGCCCGCTGCTGGTCCTGCTCGCCGGCAAGACCCTGGGCTACAAGGGCGACGACCTCTGCCTGCTGGCCGCCACCATCGAATTCCTGCACACCTCCACTCTGCTGCACGACGACGTGGTCGACGCCTCCGGCCTGCGCCGCGGCCGCTCCACCGCCAATGCCCTGTGGGGCAACGCGCCGAGCGTGCTGGTAGGCGACTTCCTTTATGCCCGCTCCTTCGAAATGATGGTCGAGCTGGGTTCCATGCCGGTCATGCGCATCATATCCCAGGCCACCCGGGTGATCGCCGAGGGCGAAGTGCTGCAATTGTCCAAGGTACGCGACGCCAGCACTACCGAAGAGACCTACATGGAAGTGATCCGCGGCAAGACCGCGATGCTTTTCGAGGCCTCGACCCACAGCGCCGCCGCGCTGTGCCAGGCCGGCGAGGAACAGTCCGAGGCACTGCGCCGCTTCGGCGACTACCTGGGAATCGCCTTCCAGCTGGTGGACGACCTGCTCGACTACCGCGGCGACGCCGCGACCCTCGGCAAGAACGTCGGCGACGACCTCGCCGAAGGCAAGCCCACCCTACCGCTGATCGTCACCATGCGTGACGGCACCGAGGAGCAGGCCGCGCTGGTACGCAAGGCCATCCAGCAAGGCGGCAGCCAGGACCTGGAGAGCGTCTGTGCCGCCGTCGAGGCTGCCGGCGCCCTGGACTATACCGCCAACCTCGCCCGCGACTACGCCGCCCGCGCCATCGCCTGCCTGGATACGCTGCCGGACAACGAATACCGCTCCGCCCTGGTCGAACTCAGCGAATTCGCTGTCGCCCGGACCCACTGAACCGGGCTCGACTTGTGACGAACGCCGCCGTTTTCACGGCGGCGTTTTCGTTTTGCGACGAAAGGCACGATCAAGACTTGCTATTACGATAATAAGAATTATTCTCATCTCACAGTCTTGTCACGGAGATGAGCGCCATGACTTATTTGATCGATGCCTGGCTTGATCGGCCACACCCCTACCTGCGGATCCTGCACCGGGAAACCGGGGAAATCTGCGCAGTCCTGGAAGAAGACGCGCTGGACGAACTGCGTGACCAGGGCGGCCTGGACCTGCACGAGTTGAACTCGAGCGAACCGCTGATCCTCAAGGAGCTGGTACGCAACCTGTTCCTCTTCTGCTACGCCCGCGCCCTGCGCTGAGCCTTTGCGATGACGCCAGGACGCGTCATCCGTGCGCCGCTGCCCGGGAGGCGGATCGCACGAACGGAGGCAAAGGCGCCTCCGGCCGGTTCCGGGAAGGTCACGGACGACCTTCCCGGAGTCACTTTCCTCATGTCCCGGTCTTTCCGCAACGCCTCACCCGAGCACGCCGGCAGCCCCTCGCCGCGATAGGGATTCCTGCCTGATCCACATCAAGCCGACCTCGCCTGAAAGCCGTTACAACAGCGGCGTGACCGTCGTCCTGTCGACGGCCGCATAACGAAAAAAAGAATGGACCGTGGCCGAGGGGACCGCCCCAGGCCTACGCCTAAGGATGAGGAAATGCCTGCTTCTTTCCCGCGCCTCGGCTTGCTCGGCGCGCTGTGCTCCATCGTTCCCCTGCTCCATGCCAGCGAACCGACCACGGACGCTGCGCTCATCGAAAAAGGCCGCTACGTGGCCCAGCTCGGCGACTGCATCGCCTGCCATACCGGCCCGCAGGGCGCGCCGATGGCCGGCGGCCTGGAGCTGAAGACGCCAATGGGTACCATCTACTCGACCAACATCACTCCCGACCGGGAGACCGGCATCGGCCGCTACAGCTTCGAAGAGTTCGACCGCGCCATGCGCAAGGGGGTGACCGCCGAGGGAGTGAATCTCTATCCGGCGATGCCCTACCCGTCCTACGCCAAGATCAGCGAAGAAGACATGCGTGCGCTGTACGCCTACCTGATGCACGGCGTGCAACCCGTCACCCAGGCGAATACGCCGAGCGCGATGAGCTGGCCGTTCAACCAGCGCTGGGGCCTGTCGCTGTGGAACTGGGCGTTCCTCGACGACGCGCCGTTCACCCCCTCCAGCGACGCGGACCCGGCGATCAACCGCGGCGCCTACCTGGTACAGGGACTCGGCCACTGCGGCGCCTGCCATACTCCGCGCGGCATCGCCTTCCAGGAAAAAGCCATGAGCGAAGCCGGTCGTTCCGGGCAGCTCTACCTCGCCGGCGAAACCGTCGAACAATGGCAAGCCCTGAGCCTGCGCAACCTGTGGACGGTGGAGGACACCGTGCAGTTGCTGAAGACCGGGCAGAACCGCTTCGCCACGGTGTCCGGCAGCATGACCGATGTCATCCACCACAGCACCCAGCACTTCAGCGACGACGATCTGCTGGCCATCGCCAGCTACCTGAAGTCCCTGCCGGCCGGCAAGGACGACCTGCCCATGCCCGACAGCGAACGCCCGCTGGCAGCACCGGTCGACCTGTACAGCTCGCGGGGCGGCCTCGGCTACGCGCAGTTCTGCTCCGACTGCCACCGCAAGGACGGCAGCGGCGTCCCGGGCATGTTCCCGCCGCTGGCCGGCAACCCCACGGTCGCTTCGGCCAACCCGAGCACGCTACTGCATATCACCCTGACCGGCTGGAAAACCGCGGAAACCGCAACCCACTCGCGGGTCTACACCATGCCCGGCTTCGCCCAGCTGGAGGACCGCGAAATCGCCGAGATCCTCAGCTTCGTCCGCAGCAGTTGGGGCAACCAGGGTTCGTCGATCGATGCCGGCCAGGTGAAGAAACTGCGCCAGCGGATCGAGGCCGGCAACGGCCCGGCCACGACCTTCGTCTCTCCACGCCTGGCGGACATGCTCGCGGCGCCGAACGCCGAACAGGTGGTACGCGGCATGCGCCTGCACCTGGAGACCCGCGAGCTGCTGCCGGCGAACGTCGGCAACCAGTTGAACTGCACCAGTTGCCACCTGAACGCCGGAACCGTAGCCGACGGCTCGCCCTTCGTCGGCGTCTCGGCGTTCTTCCCCAGCTACGCGCCACGGGCGGGCAAGATCATCGGCCTGGAGGAACGCATCAACGGCTGCTTCCGGCGCTCGATGAACGGTAAGCCTCTGCCGCCGGACTCTGCCGACATGCAGGCGATGGTGGCCTACTTCGACTGGATGAAGAACAACACCCGGCCGCAGGACAAGGTCGCCGGCCGCGGCGTCGGCAAGGTCGACCCGGCGCTGAAGCCCGACCCGGAGAACGGCCGCAAGGTCTACGCCCGACAATGCGCGGTGTGTCATGGCGAGAATGGCGAGGGGCTGAGGAACAGCGCCGGCGAGATGCTCTTCCCACCGCTGTGGGGCGACGAGTCGTTCAATATCGGCGCCGGCATGGCGCGGACCTTCACCGCTGCCGCCTTCGTCAAGCACAACATGCCGGTCGGCTTCCAGGAACGCTTCCCGCTCGGCCAGGGCGGCCTCAGCGACCAGGACGCAGTGGACGTCGCGGAGTACTTTTCGCACCAGCCGCGCCCGGACTTCCCGGACAAGATCAAGGACTGGCCGAAGGACAAGCGTCCGCTGGATGCCCGCTACTGATGCCGCAATGAAAAACGCCCCGTCGATGCGTCGACGGGGCGTTTCGCTCCTTCCTGGGGCCGATGCGCCTCAGAGGATTTCCAGCAGTTCGACGTCGAACACCAGCACGCTGTGCGGGGGAATGCTGCCGACCGCCTGGCCGCCATAGGCCAGTTCGCTCGGTACGTGCAGGCGCCACTTGGAGCCGGCGTTCATCAGTTGCAGCGCTTCGACCCAGCCGGCGATCACGCCGCCCACCGGGAACTCGGCCGGCTGGCCACGCTGGTAGGAGCTGTCGAATACGGTGCCGTCGATCAGGGTGCCGTGGTAGTGGGTGCGCACGGTATCCTCGCGGGAAGGCTTGGCGCCCTCGCCAGTGCTCAGCACTTCGAACTGCAGGCCCGAGGGCAGCACGGTCACGCCTTCGCGCTTGGCGTTCTCGGCCAGGTAGGCGCGGCCTTCGCCAGCGGCGGCTTCGGCCTTGGCCTGGGCTTCGGCCTGCATGCGCTCGCGGATCACCTGGAAGCTGGCCGACAGCGCCTCGCCGGAAACCCGGCTGTCGATACCTGCGAACGCATCGGACAGGCCGGCCAGGACTGCGTCCAGGGTCATGCCCGGAACCGGATTCTCGCGCAGTTGGTCGCCCAGTTGACGGCCGATGCCGTAGCTGACACGGGCTTCGTCAGTGGTCAGGTTGAGTTCGCTCATGGCGCTGCTCCGCTGTGGGGTCGAAAAAGGGCGGCCAGCCTAGCACAGAAGGCCCTTCCCCCCTACCGGCGCAGCCGCTTGTGCTCAACCCTGGCGGATCGACAGCGGCAGCCCGCCGATAAACGACCCCGACTCGGCCAGGAGTCCACACATCTCGTCATCGACATCGGCGCACACCAACTCCACCGGAACCCTGTCCAGCCCGCGCAGTACCTGGCGCGCATGCTCCACGGAGCGCAGGCTGACCGGCTGGCCGAGATCGTCCTCCACCGGATAGGCGCGGTCGCCCATCTGCGCCTCCAGGACATAGATGCCGCCCTCCAGCGACACCAGGTGCAAGGCGTCGATATGTCCGGCCTGGACCCGGCCGGCGAGATCCTGCATGTTCATCGCGAACCTCTCGAGGTTGCGCAGGCAGCGGAAGCCTCCAGGTTTCCGCCAACCGCCTCGGTCCCGACAGCGCCGGCCCGATTCCCGGCATCGTCCGGCCGGCAGGCCCCGACGATGCGAAGGACGCCCGCTCCCGGCGTCCGCCCGATATCACAGGAAAGTCTTGCCCAGGCGGCAGGCAACGCAAGCCGGAAACACCGCCGCCCGTCCGTTTTACAACGGCCGGGCGGCGCGAGCGAAACACTGGAGAGGGTCGTCAGTGACGGGTCTGCTTATCCAGGTAGCCCATGGCGAACGCCGAGAGCACGAAGGTCATGTGGATGATCACGTACCACATCAGCTTGTTGTCCGGCACATTCTTCGCGTCCATGAAGATGCGCAACAGGTGGATCGAAGAGATCGCCACGATGGAGGCGGCCACCTTGTTCTTCAGCGAGCCGGAATCCATCTTGCCCAGCCAGCTGAGCTTTTCCTTGCCTTCGTCGATGTCCAGTTGCGAAACGAAGTTCTCGTAGCCGGAGATCATCACCATGACCAACAGGCCGCCAACCAGAGCCATGTCGATCAGTGAGAGCAGGACCAGGATCAGGTCGGCCTCGGCCATCGCGAAGATGTTCGGGATGACGTGGAATATTTCCTGGAAGAACTTGATGGTCAACGCGAGCAGCGCCAGAGACAGGCCCATGTAGATGGGAGCCAGCAGCCAGCGCGAGGCGTACATGGCGTTTTCGAAAAAGCGTTCCATGGTCTCTTGTGTGTATGTGCAGGGGAAAATGGGGCGGCGAGTATAACGCAGCGGCCGGCGGTTTTTATCCAGAAAATCTGTGGATAAATATGTGCACCGAGCCGGGATGGATCCCGCCAGCGATGATGGCACGGGGCCTCGGCCGGATTGCTCAGGCTTTGCCCAGGCGCCGCTCAGGATTCCGGGCGAAACAGGTAGTCGCCGACATGCGGCCGTCGTTCGCCATTGAGTCGGCGCAGTTCGCCCTGCAGATGCAAGCGCCAGATCGGCGGGTCGACGGCTTCGATATAGCCTTGCTGGGCCAGGCAGTCGGCAATCGCCTGCAACACCCCTTCGGCCACCAGCGGTCCGTGGAAGGGGCCCTGGGCCTTGATCGCCGAAGGCTGGGAGCCGGACATGCCGGCGGCGCAAAGCAGGGTCCAGAGTCCGTTCTCTCCGGCCAGCGGCCTGACCACGCATTCGATTCGCGTGGTCAGCCCCAGACAAGGGCGGATGAGGCAGAGGTTACGCGGCATGGCGGCATCCTCACGGGGGTTCCCAGTTTTGAGCCTACACCTGCCGCCAGGTTCCGCATAGCGCCGGCGGGAACTTGTCCACAGGGCTGAAACGCACGAGGGCGGGGCTTTCCAGCCCCGCCCTCGACAGGTTCCGACAGCGCGCCAGGCTCAGTCCTTCTTCGCCGCGGCCTTGTCCTTCGCCACGACGGTCTCTTTCTCCGCCGGTTTGTCCTTTTCCTTGTCGTCCTCTTCCATGCCGAGTTCGGATATCTCCTGCAAGCGCGCCACGACCAGATCGTTCACGCTGCCTTTCGGGAAGCGTCCCTTCTCGTCCTGGCCACCGACCGGCTTGCCCACCAGCAGCGCCAGCGCCTCGTCCACCTCGCGCACCGCGTAGACGTGGAACTGCCCGGCGCGCACCGCCTGCAACACGCGCTCGTCGAGCATCAGGGTAGTGACGTTGGCGCGCGGGATGATCACACCCTGCTCGCCGGTCAGGCCGCGCGCTTCGCAGAGGCGGAAGAAGCCCTCGATCTTCTCGTTGACGCCGCCGACCGCCTGCACCTCGCCGAACTGGTTGATCGAGCCGGTAATGGCGAAGCACTGCTTCAAGGGCGTCCGCGACAGCGCCGAGATCAGCGTGCAGACCTCGCCCAGCGAGGCGCTGTCGCCGTCCACGTAGCCGTAGGATTGTTCCAGGGCGATGCTGGCGGAGATTTCCAGGGGGAACTCCTGGGCGTAGCGGCTACCCAGGTAGCCGGTAAGGATCATCACGCCCTTGGAGTGGATCGGCTGGCCGAGGTTGACTTCGCGCTCGATATCGACGATGCCGCTGCTGCCCGGATAGACGGTCGCGGAAATCCGCGCCGGCACGCCGAACACCGAGTCGCCCACCTCCAGCACGGTCAGTCCGTTGCACTTGCCGACCGCGGCGCCAGCGGTGTCGATCAGGATGATCCCCGCCAGCATGTCGTCGAGGATCCGCGCCGACACTCGTCCGGTGCGGGTCTGCTTGGCCTTGAGGGCACGCTCGATGTGGCCGAGCTGGATCACCTCCTCGTTCGCCAGCTGACGGATGAAATCGGCTTCGCTGACCAACTGGAACAGGTCGCCGATCCGTGCCGAAAGCCGCCCCTGGTGCTCGGCCAGGCGCGCGCTGTAGGTCGCCAGTCGCGCCACCGCCGCGCCGCTGAGGGGCGCCATGCCCTCTTCCGAGGTGCGCGTCTTGAGCAACTGGGCGAACTGTTCGAGGCTGTCCTCGCCCAGCGGGATGTCCTCGTCGAAGTCCACCAGCACCCGGAACATCTCCTGGAAGTCCGGGTCGAGGTCCTGCAGGGTGTAGTAGATCTGCCGCGAGCCGATGATGATCACCTTCAGTTGCAGCGGGATCACCTGGGGGGTCAGGGAAACCGCAGCCAGGCGGCCGAGTTCGGCCAGCGGCGACTCCATCTTCAACTGGCGCGACTGCAGGGCACGCTTGAGCGCGTCCCAGACGAACGGCTCGCCAAGCATCTTTTCCGCTTCCAGGATCAGGAAGCCGCCGTTGGCCCGGTGCAGCGCCCCCGGACGCAACTGCCGGTAGCTGGTGTAGAGCGCCCCCTGGTCCGAGCTGTACTCGATGCGGCCGAACAGGTTGTCGTAGGTCGGGTGCGACTCGAACACCACCGGCGCGCCGCTGGTCGCGTGGTGGACGATGGCCTGGTTCGGCGCGTACTGCTCGATCAGCCCTTGCTTGCGCTGGGCGTCGGTGCGGCTGTCGTCGACCAGTTGGTCGACCACGGTCTTCAGCAGGTTCAGTTGCATCGCCTGCAGGTAGGCGCAGACGCCCGGGTTGTTGTTGTACTTCTCCACCAGAGGCGCCAGCAGGGGCTGCAGGGCCAGGGTGATGGTTTCCTCGTTGAGCTCGCGCAACTGGTTGCTCGACTCGCGCTTCCACTGCGGCAGGCTCGCCAGTTCCTCGTTGAGGTACTCCTCGAGGGCGGCGATATCCTTGTGGAAACGCTCGCGCTCGGCTTCGGGCAACTGGGCGAATTCGGCCTCATCGAGGGCCTTGCCGTCCTTCATCGGGGTGAAGGCGACGTTGGCGCTGTCGCGGTACAGCGCCACGTCCTTCTCCAGGGCGCGCCGCTCCACCGAGTCCAGGGCGCGGTCGTAGCGCTGGTTGAAAGCGCGGTCGACGGCGTTCTTCTTCTGCTGGTAGGCCGGATGCTCGAAGACCGCCGGGAAGGTCGACATCAGGTTGTCGATCAGACGGTCGATGTCGGCGCTGAATTCGGTCGCGCTGCCCGGCGGCAGCTCGATCACCCGAGGTTCGCGCGGCTCGTCGAAATTGTTCAGGTAGACCCAGTCGGAGGGCGTGGCGACGCGCTTGCCCTCGGCTTGCAGATAGCGTTTGACGAAGGAGAAGCGTCCGGTCCCCGGCTCGCCCATGACGAATACGTTGTAACCCGGACGCGGCATCGCCACACCGAACTGCAGCGCCTCGACCGCACGCTCCTGGCCCAGCACGCCGCGGAAGGGCTCCAGGTCATCGGTGGTGTCGAAGGCGAATTGCTCGGGAGCGAACGGGCGGGTCAGTTCTTCTGGCGCCAGGCGCAGGCCGGCAGCGACGGAATCGGGCATCGGGAATCCTTGCATCGGGCGGCAGATCGCCGCGGGGTGTCGTCGCCCGCATTCTCCCCCCAGCCTCGCGCCACTGACAAGGCGCGGATGGCGCTATCTCACCGATGTACCAGGTCGGCGCAGCGCAGGCAGTATTCCGCCGCAGGCAGGGCGGCCAGGCGCGCCGGTTCGATAGCCTCGCCACAGCGCTCGCACTGGCCGTAGCGACCTTCCGCCAGGCGCAGGCGGGCCAGGCCGACCTGGCGCATCCCCGCCTCCGCCTCGGCGAGCAGGCCTTCGAGCACTTCGTCGTTCTGGCGCTGCACCGCCTGCTCGGCAAAGTCCGGCGAATGGCTGCGCGCCAGGTCCCGGCGGATCGCCGCGGCGCGTGCCGCGTACTCGGTCGCCAGGGTTTCCAGGGCGGTAGCGGGGTCGAAAGCGCTCATATCCACCTCCTGCATGAGGAACGGCTGACCAAGGCCGGTTTCGCTCAGACCGACCAGAACTTTCCCAAGTCTGGACGGTTCCAAGCGGATTGCCGCTGACGCCGGTCAATTTTCGCCCGGCATTGCGCGCTGCCACCCATTCGGTGCCTTGACACCCCGGTGGCATTCCGAAAAGCTCACGGCGTCGCTGGCCCGCTCCAGATGGCTCCGATCCACCTCAAGAGAGAACAAACGATGAAACGGATTCTGCTCGGTACCCTGTTCGCCGCCGCCTCCTTCAACGCTTTCGCCGACGCTCCCGGCGGCGCCGGCTGCGGCTGGGGCAACATGCTCTTCAAAGGCCAGCGCGGCGTGGCCACCCACGTGGTCGCGGCGACCACCAACGGCACTTCCGGCAACAACACCTTCGGCATGACCACCGGCACCAACGGCTGCCATACCAACGGCGCGCTGTCCTATGGCGGCAAGCCCCTGCTGGTGCTCGGCAGCATGATGGACGAGCTGTCCGAAGACATGGCCAAGGGCAATGGCGAAGCGCTGACCACCTATGCCGTGGTGCTGGGCGTGCAACCGCAGGACCGCGAGCACTTCGCCGCCGTCACCCATGAGCATTTCTCCGAGATCTTCAACAAGTCCGACGCCACCGCCGCCGACGTCTACGCCAACACCCAGGCGATCCTGAAACAGGACGCCCGCCTGGCCAAGTACGCCGAGCAGGCCTGAGCCTCGCCGCCTGCCCGTTCGCGGGCAGGCCCCTTTCCCCAAGCATTAAGCCTTGCCGATGCCGAAACGCCTGTTGCCCTGGATGGCGCTGTGCGCCTGCTCCCCCCTTCTGGCTGCGCCCACGGTTCCCGAGGCCCGCCTCCAGCAACTGGCCGCCGATCCCTACTGGATCGCCCTCGGCCACTACGAACGCGGCAAGCTCGGCGGTTGGCGCAGCTACGTCGACGACGAGCGGTTCTTCCTCGCCGACAACGGCGAGAGCCACCCGGACGCCGAACTGGCGGCCACGCTAAAGGCGCTCTATGCCTCGCCCAGCCTTGGCGACAAGCACGCTCAGTGCGTCTACCCGGCGCGCACCCGCTGGCTGCGCCAGCAACTGCAACTCGACGACCTGCCGCAGCCGCAGTGCGGCGAATACGACAACTGGTACCGCGACATCAACCCGCACAGCGCGGTGCTGGTGTTCCCCGCGGCCTACCTGAACAGCCCGTCGTCGATGTTCGGCCACACCCTGCTGCGCATCGACCAGGCCGACGTCACCAGCAACAACACTGCCCTGCTCAGCTACGCGCTGAACTTCGGCGCCTACATCGAAGGCATGGACAACAGCATCCTCTATGCCTGGAAAGGCCTGATGGGCGGCTATCCCGGCCTGTTCGCGCTGGTCCCGTACCGGGAGAAGCTGGCCGAATACAGCCGCCTGGAGAACCGCGACCTCTGGGAATACAAGCTGAACCTGACGCCCGAGGAGACCGGGCGCATGGTCGAACACGTCTGGGAACTCAAGCAGGTCCGCTTCGACTACTACTTCTTCGACGAGAACTGTTCGTTCCGCCTGCTCGAACTGATGGAGATCGCCCGCCCGGGCATCGAGCTGACCGAGCAGTTCCCGCTTACCGCGATCCCCACCGACACCGTCCGCGCGGTGAAGAACGCCGGGCTGATCGAGCGCATCGACTACCGGCCGTCGCGCGAGAAGGAACTGCTCGCCCGCGCCGAACCGCTCGACCATGCCGAGCGCGACTGGGCCAAGCGCCTGGCGGACGACGACAGCCTGCTCGACGCTCCCGACTTCAAGGCCCTGCCGATGCCGCGCCAGGCGCTGATCCAGGACGCCGCCTTCCGCCTGGTGCGCTACCGCGCCACCGGTCAGGCGCGTGACAGCGGCATCGCCTCGCGCAGCTACAACCTGTTGCGTGCGATCAACCGCAACCCGCCGCCGGACCTCCAGGTCGAGCGCCCCGGCCAGCCGGAAGACGGCCACGAGTCACGGACCTGGCAGTTCGGCGTCGGCAGCCGCGATGACCGCGCCTTCGCCGAGTACGGCCTGCGCATGGCCTACCATGACCTCGCCGATAACGCCTATGGCTTCCCCCTCGGCGCGCAGATCGAGATCGGCCAGCTCAAGCTGCGCCAGTACGAAGGCAACCGCTGGCAGCTGCAGAATCTCGACCTGGTCACCATCCGCTCGCTGACCCCGCGCAACCAGTTGCTCAAGCCGCTGTCCTGGCAGGTCGCCGGCGGCCTGGAGCGGGTGCCGGGCGAGGACGGCGACGAAAACCTGGTCAGCCACCTGAACGGCGGCGCCGGCGGCAGCTGGATGTTCGGCGACGACTTGCTGCTCTACGCCATGGGCACCGCGCGGATCGAGAACAACAGGGACTTCGCCGCCGCCATCGCCCCGGCGGTGGGCTTCGACAGCGGCCTGCTGTGGCGCAACCCGCTGGGCAACCTGACCCTGGAGGCCAAGGGCGACTACTTCCACAACGGTGAAGTGCGCCGCAGCCTGGGCTTCGTCCAGCAGGTGGAGCTGGGCCGCGACCTCGGCCTGCGCCTGGGCGCCGAACGCGAGTTCAGCCATGTCGGCAAGCCGATCAACGAGGTGAAGCTGGAGCTGCGCTGGTACTACTACTGAGCCAGCCTCCGGCGCACCTCCATCAGGGCGAAGCCGAGCAGGTTGAGGCCTTGCCAGGTCGCCGGCTCGGCTGCCAGGGGATCGCTCGCGGCCAGGCCGATGCCCCAGATCGCGTCCACCGGGCTGGCCTCGACCAGCACCCGGTCGGCGGTGCCCAGAAGGTATTTCTTCAGCGAAGCGTTCTGGCCGAACTTGCCGAGGTTGCCTTCGATCACGATTCCCACCCGCTCGGCGTTCCAGCGTGCCTCGCCGAAGCCGGCGACTTCGCGGCCGAGGGCCTTCGCCTCGCCTGGGCTGCGCGCCGCCAGGATGCGCTCGAGCAACCTAGGGTCGTCGAACAAGCGTGCCTTGGCCGCCATCATGTAATGCTCGGCGCTGGCGTAGCGCACCCCGTCGAGCTTGAACGAAGCCTCGTACCACTGGCTGAAACAGCTCTTGCCGACCTTGTCATCCGTCGCCGGGCGATGTCCCCAGAAATACAGGTATTTGAAGCTTTCGCCGGCCGCGCAGCGCTGGCGCAGCCGCTCGACGTCCATTATCTCGCTCATCGGCATTCGTCCCTGGAGCCCGTGAAAAGACGCCAAGGATATCCCGAAGTGGTGTTCAGGCGCGTATCTGCGCCCAGTCCAGGCCGAAACGCGCCAGGTACTTGCGCAGCCGGTCGGCGTCGTTGGGGTTGCGCTTGTCCTGGCGCGAAACGGCGAACAGCCGGCGTCCCGCCTCGGAAAGGGTCTTAGCCCCGCGGCACACCTCCAGCACCGCCTGCAGTTGCAGGCGGTCGAACAGATCCAGGGCCTCCACCCGCTGCCCCAGCAGATCGGCCAGTGGCTCCCGGCCCGCATCGAGCCCCCAGGCCTGGCGCAGGCGGAGGATCTCCTCCTCGACCAGCGCCTCGTCGATCCGCCCGCTGTCGGCCAGGGTCGCCATCCGTGTGATGGAAGCCGACAGCTCGCGGAAGTTGCCGGCCCAGCGCGCTTCGCTGGAACCGGCGAAGGCCAGGTAGCGACGCTTGGCCTCCAGGTTGAAACGCACCTGCCGCCCTTGCTCGCGGGCGTGCCGCTCCAGTTCGAAGTCGATGTTCGGCTCGATGTCCTCGCGGCGTCCAGCCAGGCCCGGCAGCTCGAAGGTCCACAGGTTGATGCGGGCGAACAGGTCCTCGCGGAACAGGCCTTCGGCCACTCGTCCGCGCAAGTCGCGGTGGGTCCCGGCGATAAGCTGGAAGTCGCTCTCCACCTCACGGTCCGAACCCAGCGGGAAGAAGCGCTTCTCTTCGATAGCCTTGAGCAGCATCGCCTGTTCGTCGGCGCCCAGCTCGCCGATCTCGTCGAGGAACAGCATGCCACCGTCGGCTGCGCGCAGCAGGCCTTCGCGCGCATTCTGCGCGCCGGTGAAGGCGCCCTTGACGTGACCGAACAGTGCCGACATCGCGCCGTCGCCGCGCAAGGTGGCGCAGTTGACCTCGACGAAACGCCCGTCGAGCTGGTGCCGGCTGCGCTTGAGTTCATAGATGCGCCGGGCGAGGAACGATTTGCCGGCACCGGTCGGCCCCACCAGCAGCATGGGTGCCCGCGAACGCACGGCGACCCGCTCGATCTGCTCGATGGAGCGGTTGAAAGCGGCATTGCGCGTGGCGATTCCCGACTTGAGAAAAGCCAGGCTTTCCTCCTGTTCGCGGCGGAACCGCGAGGCGATGCGGTCGTAGCGGGACAGGTCGAGGTCGATCAGCGTCGCCGAGCCCTCGGGATGGCGCGCCTCGTCCTTGCGCCGCGACGGCGAGGTCTGCACCAGCCGGGCCGGCAGGTAGCGCGCCTCGGTAAGGAGGAACCAGCAGATCTGCGCGACATGGGTCCCGGTGGTGATATGCACCAGGTAGTCCTCGCGCTCGGTGTCGAAGGGGTAGGCGCTGACGAAATCGTGCAGGGCGCCATAGACCTCCTCGAAGTCCCAGGGGTTGCGCAGTTCCATCTGCTGCAGGCGGACCTCGGTATGCGGCGACACCGCGGCGATGTCGGCGCGAATCCGCTCGGCCAGGCCGAGGTCGCGGGCGTCGTTGCCGTGGATCAGTTCGAGGCGGTCGATCAGCAGGTCCGGCTGCTGGCACAGGCCGATGCTCGGCCGCCACTTTTGCCAGCGCGCCGCGCCCTTGCCGAGACGGTCGAGGGTGGCGCCGATGAAGCCGATGGCGACCGTGCGTTTCATCACCGCTTATCCTTCAAGATAAAGATCGATATGAAAATATATAGAAATAGCCAGGCATCTCTCCATCGAATTCGCCGACGAAGCGCAATAAAAAATTTATTCACCTTTAAAATCAAACAGTTAAGCAAGAAACAGTCTCATCGATAAAAACCTGGCACGCCGCTCGCTATATCCATTTCGACCGCATCGCCCATGCAGGCCGACGGGTCGGGACTCCAGTCCCGCCGGTGCCCGAGCCCACCCCTGGTGTCGGCGTCGTGCATGCCGCCCGCAACCACGACGGTCATTCGCGAATGACGGCAATGCCGCTTCGCGGTTCGATAGCTCAGCCTGGTAGAGCAACCATCCACGAAATGGTCTGTCGCGGGTTCGACTCCCGCTCGAACGTTGCCTTAACGGCAATCACTCAATGGCAACACCCGCCGGTGTGGCCGAGGCGAACTGCGCAAGCGGCCAGGAAGGCCGGACAACGCAAGGGAGCCGAAGCCGCCGCCGGCCCGTCCGGCCCGCGGTTCGGGCACGGGGCAAGGCAGGCCGGGGATCGAGGGAATCGATCATATGGACAGGACGTCCGCCAGGCCAACCTCCTCCGCGCTCCACCCACGACGCTCGACGGGCCGGCAACACCGGCACCACGGAAGAATGAAAGGAATGAAGAGATGAAAATGCTGAAGCGCTTTATCGTGAAGAAGAACGAACGCGGCCTGCTGTATTCCGAAGGCGACTTCCTCGCCGTGCTCGAACCGGGCACCTACCGCCGCTTCGATCCGTACGACCGCCTGAGCCTGGAAAGCTTCAGCCTGAACACCCCGCAGTTCGAACACCGCCTGGCCGGCTACCTGCGGCAGAGCGAACCGCAGCTGGTGGAGCGCTACTTCACCCGGATGGACCTGGGCGACAACGAGGCCGGCCTGCGCTACGAGGACGGCGTGCTGGTGGAGTTGCTCGCACCGGGCAGCCGCCGACTGTACTGGAAAGGCCAGACCGAGCAGCGCCTGGAGCGCATCGACCTGACCCAGGACTATCGATTGTCCGCCGCGCTGGTCGCCCAGTTGCACCAGCCGAACCTGCGCGACCGCGCCCTGGCGGGCCTGGACGCAGTGTTGCTGGTCCAGGTGCCGGCGTTCCAGGTCGGCGTGCTCAAGGTCGACGGCGCCCTTGCCGGCCTGCTGCAAGCTGGACAATACGGTTTCTGGCGCTACAACCGGCAAGTCAGCGTGGAACTGGTCGACACCCGTATCCAGGCGCTGGAGGTCAGCGGCCAGGAGATCCTCACCCGCGACAAGGTCAGCCTGCGCCTGAACCTCGCCGCCAATTGGCGCTACAGCGACGTGCTCACCGCCTTCTCGCGGCTGAGCAAACCGCTGGAGTATCTGTACCGCGAGCTGCAGTTCGGCCTGCGGGCGGCAGTGGGCACCCGTACCCTCGACGAACTGCTGGAGAACAAGCAGTCGATCGACGAAGCGGTCAGCGCCCACCTGGCCGCCAAGCTGGAAGACAGCGGCCTGGAAGTGAGCGGCCTGGGCGTACGCGACATCATCCTCCCGGGCGAAATGAAGACCCTGCTGGCGCAGGTGGTGGAGGCGGAGAAGGCGGCCCAGGCCAATGTGATCCGCCGCCGCGAGGAAACCTCGGCGACCCGCTCGCTGCTGAATACCGCGAAGGTCATGGAGGAAAACCCGACCGCGCTGCGTCTGAAGGAATTGGAAACCCTGGAGCGGGTGGCCGAGCGCATCGACCGGATTTCGGTATTCGGTGGCCTGGACCAGGTATTGAACGGACTGGTCACGCTGAAGCAGGCCTGATCACGAACGATAGCCGCGCCGTCGACAAGACGGCGCGGAGCACAAGGAAAGCACGATGAAAGACATGAATATCCTCGAAGTGGCCGGCGGCAAGCCGATCAAGCTCTGGACCCAGGGCGTCCCGGTGGAGGAGGAAGCGCGCCAGCAGTTGCTGAACACGGCGAAGATGCCCTTCATCTTCAAGCACCTGGCGGTGATGCCTGACGTACACCTGGGCAAGGGCTCGACCATCGGTAGCGTGATCCCTACCCTCGGCGCGATCATCCCGGCCGCGGTGGGCGTGGATATCGGCTGCGGAATGATCGCCGCGCGCACCTCGCTGGTCGCCGCCGACCTGCCGGACAACCTGCACGGCCTGCGCAGCGCCATCGAGCAGGCGGTACCCCACGGCAAGACCTTCGGCCGCCGCGACCGCGGCGCCTGGCACGAGGTACCGGAGGCCGCCGACCAGGCCTGGAAGGCGCTCGCCGGTCGCTTCAAGGCGATCACCGACAAGCACCCGAGGCTGGAGAAGACCAACAACCGCCAGCACCTGGGAACCCTCGGCACCGGCAACCACTTCATCGAGGTCTGCCTGGACGAGGCCGACCGCGTCTGGTTCATGCTGCACAGCGGTTCGCGCGGGGTCGGCAACGCCATCGGCAACCTGTTCATCGAACTGGCCAAGGCGGACATGCGCCAGCACATCGCCAACCTGCCGGACAAGGACCTGGCCTACTTCGAGGAAGGCAGCCGGCACTTCGACGACTACGTGGAAGCGGTCGGCTGGGCCCAGGATTTTGCCCGGCAGAACCGCGCGCTGATGATGCACGCGGTGATCGAGGCGGCGCGCCAGGTGATCCGCAAGCCGTTCGAAGCCAACCTGGAGGCGGTCGATTGCCACCACAACTACGTGCAGAAGGAGCGCCACTTCGGCCAGGAGGTACTGGTCACCCGCAAAGGCGCGGTGTCCGCGCAGAAGGGCCAGCTCGGCATCATTCCCGGCTCGATGGGGGCGAAGAGCTTCATCGTCCGCGGCCTCGGCAACCAGGAAGCGTTCTGCTCGTGCAGCCACGGCGCCGGGCGGACCATGAGCCGGACCAAGGCGAAGAAGGTCTTCAGCGTCGCCGACCAGGCGCGCGCCACCGCCCACGTCGAATGCCGCAAGGACGCCGACGTGATCGACGAGATCCCGATGGCCTACAAGGACATCGACCGGGTCATGGAAGCCCAGCGCGAGCTGGTGGAAGTGCTGCACACCCTGCGTCAGGTGGTGTGCGTGAAAGGATGACGGGCGCCCTGTGGCGCCCGCTGGGGAAGAATCGAAATGAACAGGGAAGAACGCCATCCGCTCCCCGCCGCCATGCGCGAGCGGGTACTGGATGAGCTGGAACGGATCGAACGCGAGCACGACGTAGTCGTGCTCTACGCCTGCGAGTCGGGCAGCCGGGCCTGGGGCTTCGCTTCGCCGGACAGCGACTACGACGTACGCTTCGTCTATGTGCATCAGCCCGAGTGGTATCAGCGCGTCGAGGAACCTCGCGACGTGATAGAACGTCCGCTGAGCGACGAGCTGGACATCAGCGGCTGGGAACTGCGCAAGGCGTTGCGCCTGATGCGCAAATCCAACCCGGCCCTGCTGGAGTGGCTCGGCTCGCCGCTGGTGTATCGGGAAGAGCCTGGCGTGCGCGAGGAACTGCTCTGGCTGGGCAGCGCCTTTCACTCCGTACCAGGCAGTCGCCATCACTACCTGTCGATGGCACGCAAGAACTACCGGGGCTACCTGAAGGGCGACAGCGTCCGGCTGAAGAAATACCTCTACGTCCTGCGTCCGTTGTTCGCGGTGCGTTGGCTGGATGCAGGCCTGGGCTTGCCGCCGGTGGCGTTCGAGAGGCTAGTGGAAGCCACGCTGGACGATCCGTCGCTGCGCGAAGAACTGGATGCCCTGCTGAGCCTCAAGCGTCAGCGCGACGAATCGGCCTACGGCCCTCCGCGCCTGGCGCTGCAACGCTTCATCGAAGCGGAGTTGCTCCAGGCCGAACGAGGGGCCACCCAACCAACCGGCGCGCGCCAGGACAGCCGACTGCTGGATCGCTACCTCCACGACAAGATATGGCAATACACAAGGGAAACCTCATGAGAAAGGACCTCATCGAACTCGACGGCAGCGAAGGCGGCGGGCAGATCCTGCGTAGCGCCCTGAGCCTGTCGATGACCAGCGGCCAGCCGCTGCGCATCCGCAACATCCGTGGCCGGCGCAGCCGTCCGGGGCTGCTGCGGCAGCACCTCACCGCGGTGCGCGCGGCGGCGGAAATCTGCGCGGCCGAGGTCGAGGGTGCCGAGCTCGGCTCACGCGAGCTGGCGTTCCGGCCCGGTGCGATCCGCGCCGGCGACTACGCCTTCGCCATCGGCTCCGCCGGCAGTTGCTCGCTGGTACTGCAAACCCTGCTGCCGGCGCTGCTCGCGGCCAACGGCGAAAGCCGGGTGAGGATCAGCGGCGGCACCCACAATCCACTGGCGCCGCCGGCGGACTTTCTCCGCGACAGCTGGCTGCCGCTGTTGCAGCGGATGGGCGCGGAAGTCGACCTGGAACTGCTGCGCCACGGCTTCGTACCCGCCGGCGGTGGCGAGCTGCTGGCGCGGGTACGCCCGGCACGCTGGCGGCCGCTGCAACTGGAGCATCCCGGCGCGGCGCTGCGGCGCCAGGCGCGGGCGCTGCTCGCCGGGATTCCCGGGCACGTCGGCGAGCGTGAGCTGGAGAGGGTCCGCCAGCGCCTCGGTTGGAGCGACGAAGAACGCCAGCTGGAGTTCCTCGCGGAGGACCACGGGCCGGGCAACGCCCTGCTGCTGCGGATCGACTGCGAGCACATCTGCGCGATCTTCTGCGCCTTCGGCCAGGCCGGCGTCAGCGCCGAACGGGTGGCGGAACAGGTCGCGACGCAAGCCATCGGCTGGATGGAAAGCGGCTGCGCGGCGGACGAGCACCTCGCCGACCAATTGCTGCTGCCCATGGCCCTGGCCGGCGCCGGCAGCTTCACCACGCCGCGGCTGAGCGCCCATCTGCAAAGCAACCGCCGGGTTATCGAACGCTTCCTGCCGGTGAGGATCGGCGACCAGGCGCTGGACGGCGGCGGTCATCGCATCGTCATCACATCGGCTTGACGAATTCCTCACCAATGCCGACCTAGACTCGCGCCGGACCTGTCAGCGGGCCCGGCGCGAATCTCCGGGAGCCCCATCCCGGCGGTCGAGGAGTCCCGGCCATGTCTTCTTCGCGTCTCGGCGTGCTTGTCCTCGCCCTGATCCTGCTCACCGCCACCCTGCTCGGCGGCTGCGAAAGCACCCACCAGTACCTGCTCGCCAAGGGCTACCCGCCCGCCTATGCCGACGGTTTCGACGATGGCTGCGGTAGCGGCCGCCAGGCGGCCGGCTCGATCAGCGGCGAATTCCGCAAGGACGTCCCCCGCTACCTGCGCGAGGCGATCTACGCCAGCGGCTGGGGCGACGGCTTCGAGCAATGCCGGTCGATGGCGCGGAGCGAAGAGCGGCGGCGTTTCGAGGAGCGCCAGTGGGACGACCGCGACGACGATTGGCAGCGCGACCGCGACCGCGCGTTGGCCCGGGCCTTGCGCGAGCGCTGAAGCACGCTGCGACAACCATCCGCAGCACCGATCCCGGTGCGCTTGATCCACGTCAAGCCGAGCAGCGCGCCGCTGGCCTCTCCTCACAGGACCGGTTGTAACGCCTGATAAGGAGAAAAAAAGATGCAGTCCTCGCAACTGCTCCCGCTTGGCAGCCTGTTGCTGTCGTTCGCCACGCCCCTCGCCCAGGCCGATGCCCTGCACGACCAGGCCAGCGCGCTGTTCAAACCCATCCCCGAGCAGGTCACCGAGCTGCGCGGCCAGCCCATCAGCGAGCAACAGCGCGAACTCGGCAAGAAACTGTTCTTCGACCCGCGCCTGTCACGCAGCCATGTGCTCAGCTGCAACACCTGCCACAACGTCGGCACCGGCGGCGCCGACAACGTACCGACGTCGGTCGGTCACGGCTGGCAGAAGGGGCCACGCAATTCGCCGACGGTCTTCAACGCCGTGTTCAATGCCGCGCAGTTCTGGGATGGCCGTGCCAAGGACCTGGGGGAGCAGGCCAAGGGTCCGATCCAGAACAGCGTCGAGATGCACAGTACCCCGCAGTTGGTCGAACAGACCCTGGGCAGCATCCCGGAATACGTGGACGCCTTCCGCAAGGCCTTCCCCAAGGCCGGCAAGCCGGTCAGCTTCGACAACATGGCGCTGGCCATCGAGGCCTACGAGGCGACCCTGGTGACTCCGGACTCGCCCTTCGACCTGTATCTCAAGGGCGACGACAAGGCCCTCGACGCACAGCAGAAGAAAGGCCTCAAGGCATTCATGGACAGTGGCTGCAGCGCCTGCCACAACGGCATCAACCTGGGCGGCCAGGCCTACTTCCCGTTCGGCCTGGTGAAGAAGCCCGACGCCAGCGTGCTGCCCAGCGGCGACAAGGGCCGCTTCGCCGTGACCAAGACCCAGAGCGACGAGTACGTATTCCGCGCCGCGCCCCTGCGCAACGTCGCCCTCACCGCGCCGTACTTCCACAGCGGCCAGGTCTGGGAACTCAAGGACGCGGTGGCGATCATGGGCAACGCCCAGCTCGGCAAGCAGTTGGCGCCGGACGACGTGGAGAACATCGTCGCCTTCCTGCACAGCCTGAGCGGCAAGCAGCCGCGCGTCGAATATCCGCTGCTGCCGGCCAGCACGGAGACCACGCCGCGTCCCGCGGAATAACCGCCACAAGGAAAAACGGGGCTCCCCTGGAGCCCCGTTTTTCCTCTATGGGACGACCTCAGACCACGCCCTGCGCCAGCATCGCATCGGCGACCTTGACGAAGCCGGCGATGTTCGCCCCCTTCACGTAGTTGACCCGCCCCTGCTCCTCGCCGTACAGCAGGCAGGCATGGTGGATCGACTGCATGATGCCGTGCAGCTTGGTATCCACCTCGCCCTCGCTCCAACGCAGGCGCATGGCGTTCTGCGACATCTCCAGGCCGCTCACCGCCACCCCGCCGGCGTTCGACGCCTTGCCCGGCGCGTAGAGGATGCCGGCCTCGAGGAACAGGTCGACGGCTTCCAGGGTCGAGGGCATGTTGGCGCCTTCGGCGACACAGACGCAGCCGTTGGCCAGCAGGCGCCGCGCATCCTCGGCATCCAGTTCGTTCTGGGTCGCGCAGGGCAGCGCGATATCGCAGGCCAGGCCCCAGGGCCGGCGCCCTTCGAGGAACTGCAGGGAAAACTGCTCCGCCATCTCGCGGATGCGCCCGCGGCGCACGTTCTTCAGCTCCATCAGGTATTCCCACTGCTCGTCGGAGAGCCCCGCCTCGGCATACAGGGTGCCTTCGGAATCGGACAGCGAGATCACCTTGCCGCCCATTTCCATGACCTTGCGCGCCGCGTACTGGGCGACGTTGCCCGAGCCGGAGATCGCCACCCGCTGGCCGTCGAAGCCGCGGCCACGATCCTTGAGCATTTCCTGGGCGAAGTAGACGCAGCCGAAGCCGGTCGCCTCCGGGCGGATCAGGCTGCCGCCATAGCTCAGGCCCTTGCCGGTCAGCACCGAGGTGAACTGGTTGGACAGGCGCTTGTACTGGCCGAACAGGTAGCCGATCTCACGCGCGCCGACGCCGATGTCGCCGGCCGGCACGTCCAGGTCGGCGCCGACGTGGCGGTACAGCTCGCTCATGAACGACTGGCAGAAACGCATCACCTCGGCGTCGCTCTTGCCCTTCGGATCGAAGTCGGAGCCGCCCTTGCCGCCGCCCATGGGCAGAGTGGTCAGGGAGTTCTTGAAGACCTGCTCGAAGGCGAGGAACTTCAGCACCCCGAGGTTGACCGAGGGATGGAAGCGCAGGCCGCCCTTGTAGGGGCCGATGGCGCTGCTCATCTGCACCCGGTAGCCACGGTTGACCCGTACCCGGCCCTGGTCGTCGACCCAGGGTACGCGGAACAGGATCGCCCGCTCGGGTTCGACGATGCGTTCGATGATGCCGGCTTCCAGGTAGTGCGGGTTGGCCTCGAGGAACGGCCAGAGGGAACGCAGCACCTCTTCCACCGCCTGGTGGAATTCGGGCTGATCGGGATCGCGCCGCTTCAGGCGCTCGAGGAAAGCGTCGACGGATTGCGTCATTTTTCTCACCGGTTTCTAGTTTTGTGAACAATTTTTTGCGCGTGACTCTAACAAGCCAGGCGGCACCTAGAAAGTGCGAAATGACGCATTGATGAATCTTTATGGTGCAAAACTGAAACTTTCCGGGTCCACCAGAACGGCTCGGGCCAGAGCACGCGCCCGGAACCAGCCTGCCTCCCGGGCTGGCCACGCACTGTTGAAGGGCGACGAAAGCACCGTTCGCGTGCATCCCGGCGCCAGATGCGAAAGGGCCTCCCCCGCCAGGGGGAGGCCCTTCCTCTACCTACGGCCGGGTCTAGAAGTCGTAGGTCGCGGACAGGCTGAACACCTGTCCCTTGCTGGTTGCCCTGCCATCCAGCCGCCCGCCGCCCAGGCGATCCTGGTTGACCGTCTTCAACGGCACCTCCTTGACGAATTGCCGCGAGTAGGCCGCGTCGATCGACAACTCCGGCATCGACTGGAAGCGATAGCCGGCGCCCAGGGAGGCGAAGTAGCGATCGCCGTCGGGAATCCGCGGGTCGCGGGTGGCATTGTGGGTCGGCGTCTGGTCGTAGGCGACCCCGGCGCGCATGGTCCACTGGTCGGTCACCTTGTAGTCGCCGCCCACCGCCAGGGTCCAGGTGTTCCGGTAGGTGTAGGGGATGGAGACGATCGTGTTGCCGTGGGACTTGAGGGTCAGGTCCTGGAATGACGACCACTCGGTCCAGGTGGCGCTGGCGCCCAGGCTCAGACGGTCGTTGAACTGGTGTACCCAATCCAGCGAGGCGTAGGCGGGGATATCCAGGCGCGCCGAGGCGGAAGCGCCCATACGCAGGTCCAGGCCCGGATAGGCCAGGCCCGGGGTGCCGCCCTCGATGGCGCCCTCGGTGAGTCCACCGTCGTGGTCGTAGAGGTTGTAGTGCCCCTTCAGCTTGTTGCGGATCTTCGCGTGGTAGGCGAAGCCCAGGGTGTCGCGGTCGGTCGGCTTCCACACCGCGCCGGCGAAGAAGCCGGGCGAGGTGTTGTCCACCTTGACCCGCATCAGCGCGGACGAGTTCGAGGCCGGGAACGGAATCCCGCCCATGCCCGGGGAGTTGGCGGCCGAGGCATAGAGATCGAGGTTCTGGCTGACGAAGCCGGAGGTGCGCTGGATGATCACCCCGGCGCCCAGGGAGAAGTTGTCGTTGACCTTGAACGACAGGGAGCCGGTCAGGCCGATCGTCTCGATCTTGGTGTCCACCGCGAAATCGCGGCCTTTCCAGTTCGGGTCCCAGGTGCTGCGCATTCCCATCGGAACGACCTGGCTCAGACCGAAGGCGAAGCGGTCGTTGATCGGTACGACCAGGAAGCCGGTCGGCAGCCACGCGCCGAATCCGGCCTGGCCGCCATCGTTGGTACCCAGCTCGGGGGTGCCCGGCCCGTCCTGGTAGCCGCCGGTCATGGGATTACCCTGGTAGTCGTAGGCATCGCCGTTGTACTTGATGTCGATATCGGCGTAGTTGACCGTCAACTGGGCGATCCGCTTGTCGATGAACGCCATGGCCGCCGGGTTGTTGAACGCGGCGCTCGGATCGTTGGGAAACAGCGAGCCGCCTGCCATCGCACGGCCCCAGCCCGCCGTGTTGGTGGTCGGCACCATGAAGCCACCGGCTTGCGCCTGGGACGTGCCGAACAGTCCGCCGACGATCAGGGCGCAGAGCAATGGCAATGGTTTTCTGGCAAACAGGCAGGAAATATCGTTTTTGTTGTTCAAGGTTTCACCCCTGGTGGACTGCTAATGCACGGGGCACGATGGTCGGCCTGCTTGAGCGTCCTGGCGGACACCCTCCCCCAGACCGTTTTCCATGTGCGAACGAGGTTCTGCGCCGCTTCCGGCGGAAACTCCCTCGGACCTGCCGGCCCGCGAAGGACGCCTGGCAGCGGGAGCGCGAAACCGCTGGCGCCGAGGGCGCCAGCGGCAGCCCGGATTACGGGTTGACTACGAAGGCCGGGGTCGGCTTCACGCTCAGGCTGTTGATCTTGCAGTTGCCTGCCAGCGACTGATTGCTGGCGCTGAGGGTGTTGGTGGCGTTGCTCCAGGAACCGTTGACGGTGCTCGGGCCACAGGTAGAGGAGAGAATCTTGAAGCCGACGCCATCGACCTTGCCGGCGGTGGTGCTGGAAACGGTCAGCTTCCACGGCAGGCCGGTCATCTGCGGCACGCTGCACAGGGTGTTGCTGCCGCTGACGGTGACGCTGTCGATCGAGGCATAGGAGCCATCGGCGGCGGTCTTGCCCTTGAAGGTGATGTTGCAGGTCACTGGCAGATTGAGCGACGCCGGCGAGCTCACGCTGATGGTGCCAGGTGCGGTGAAGGCCGAGTTGACCGGGGTGATGGTGGCCGCGCTGGCCATGGACGAAACGCTCAGGCAGAGAGCAAGAGCAGCAAAGGACGGCAGGGACTTGATGGATTTCATTGTTTTGTATCCTTCCAGTGAGTTGGCAACGCTCGCGGTTGCCGAGCCTTGATCATGCGGCAGGATCGTCGCCGACCCGCCCCCACGACCACCTTGTGCCTTCCCGTCCGATCCACCTGCCAGGCGAACCACACCACCCGCCTTGGCCGTGCGTACCGGGATTCGGGAGAGGCTTTACCTCATGAGTCCTATCCGGTGCCGACGCTGACGGTCCCCACGACGAGCCGGGACAGACCGGATATCGGAAAGATCCGATAGGGTTTGCCAACCCGCCGCGCCTCAAGATGCCCACCTGGCCGACCTCCGCGAACGCAGGCCTGACAGGGCTGGCAATCACCACGAAGGGGCAGTGGACCAGTCAACGACGGGGGCCAGAGTACGGTCAGCGCGGCTCTGGAAAAGCCTAGCGAAAGAAGGGGGTTGACCCTCCGAAGGAAGGTCGGTGAATGCCGTGGAGGGCGGACGAAGCGTTGTCGCGAAGGAATCCTGATACCTCTGTCAACATCCGCGTCGGGAAGAAACGCACCATGACGGGGCGTACCTACCAGAATTGGCAGCTCGCGAAGCGACCCAGCCAACCCAAAGTTAGGTTGCCAACTATCGGTCGGACGAGGACGGCACGCGAACGAGACCCGGCTGCAACTCGAACACCTCCACGCCCTCCGGCGTGGAGCGTCCGATCTTGACCTGTTGCGCCATCACGCTGGCGCCGGGAGCCTGGCGAAAGTCCACGAACAGCCGGTCACCCTCGTGGCGTATCGCCTCCGGCGGCACGACGATGGCCTGTTCTTTGCGATAGGTGGTGACCGTCAGCTTGGCGCTCATTCCCAGACGAATCTTCTGCAACTGGCGGGGATCAAGCGGCGCTACCGACACCGTCACCTCGAACTGCGGGCTGCCTCCCTGGGCCATGCCGGGCAGAGCCTGACCACCGAGGGCGGCGATGACGCCCGCCAGCGTGGTGCCCTCGAAGCCGTCGCCACTGATTTCCACCGCCTGCCCTTCGCGCAACTGGTTGATATCCAGTTCGGAAACCTTCGCAGATACCTTCAGCCGCTCGACGCTGGCCAGGCCGAACAACGCCTGGCCCTGCCCCAGCTTGCTACCGGCCTGCACCGGTTCGCGGCTGCCCTGCTCGCCAGCCAGGCCGGGCGCCGCGACGACGATACCGGCAAAGGGCGCGCGCACCGTACGGCCATCCAGCTGGGCCTGCAGCGTCTCGTATTTCACGCTGGCGTTGGCCAGGTCCATTTCGGCGATCTGGCGATTCTCGCCCTGCCCCTTGGCGCGGGTCGACTCCACTTCCCGCCGGGCCGCCTCCAGGTCCATGCGCTGCTGGCTGGCCTGTTGTTCGAGATCGTCGAGTTCGTTGCGCGGGACGATCCCGCGCTGGAACAGCTCGCGGGTCTCGCGCAACTTGCGCTCGGTGCTGCTCTGCGCCAGCTGCGCGCTGCGCAGGGCACGACGGACCCGCGCCATGTCCTCGCCACGCTCCCAGTCGCGCAGGTCCTGCAGGGTGCGACGGGCCTTGAGCAACGCCGACTGTGCCTCGCGCACCTGCACGGCGATCTCGCGGGTGTCCATGCGCAGCAGCTCCTGTCCTTCCGCGACCCGCTGTCCCGGCTCCACCAGCAGCGCCTCGACATTGCCGGCGAAGGGCGCCGCCAGGGTCACCACGCGCCCCGGTTCCAGGCGTCCGACCAGGCCGATCTGATGCACCAGCGGGGCCGCCCGTACGGCGACCCAGCGCTCCCCTTCCGTGCGTTTCGCGGTGCCGCCGGCGAGGACCAGCCAGGCCAGCGCCGCGACAACCGCCAGGCCGGCGGCGAGCGACAATGCCGGCCGGCGCAGGAAGGAAAACCGGTCAGTGGTCATTGAGCGAAATCTCCCAGCTATCCAGGGTCATGCCGACGATCAGGTCGAGCTGCGTCTGCGCATTGAGAAACGAGATCAGGGCATTCAATTGGGTGTTCTCGACGTTGCGCAGGTCGGTCTCGAAGCTCAGCACCTGGAAGTTGCTCGAACGCCCGACGCGCAGCTTTTCCCGTTCGATCTCCAGCTTGCGCCGCGACAACGCGGTGGCGCGCTGGGCGATCTGGTACTGGCGCCAGCGCGTGCCGAGGTCGCGCACCGCATCGATGACGTTCTGCTCCAGGGTCTGCCGGGCATCCTCGATCAGGATCTTCTGGTTCTCTACGTCGACCTGGGCGCGCACCTCGGCCTGCCGGCGGCTGAGGTCGCCGATGGGAATTTCCACCTGTACCCCGGCGTAGCTGTCCCAGCTGCGTGAATTGTCGCCACCGCCCTCGCTGTAGCGGTCGCGGATCTGGCTGGCGCCGCCCACCAGCGAGACATCCCACAGGCGCTGGTTCTTCGCCAGCACCAGGTTGAGGTCGGCCTGGCGACTGCCGATCAGGCGTTGCAGGTATTCCGGTTGCTGCTGCAGGGCGGTCCTGATCGCCTGCTGGCGGTCGACCTCGATCGGCGTGGCGGCCAGCGCATCGCTGGCGCGGATTTGCGTCGACAGGTCCAGCGCCAGCAGTTGCAGCAGGGCCAGGCGTGCGCTGTCGACCTGGTTGGTGGACTCCTCGACATTGAGCTCCTGGCTGGCGACGTCGGCCTCGGTCTGCACGATCTCGAATTCGGCCATTCGCCCGGCGCGGATCATCGCCCGGTTGACCTCGAGCAGCTCCTGGGTCCGCGCCAGGGCTTCGCGAGCGATGCGCGCCTGCTCCTGGGCGCGCAGCAGCTCCCGGTAGGCGCCGATGACCTGGCTGATGGTCTGCGACACGCTGGCCTTGAGTTGCAGGCGATTGGCGTCTTCGGAGAGACGTGCCAGGCGCAGCGGCGCGGTGGTGACGTCCCAGCCCGCATCGCGCAGCAACGGCTGGACGACGGTCAGGTCGAGGCCATCGCTGCGGTAGCGCCCGGCCTCGTCGGCGGTGCGGAACTGCTTGACCCAGGCCAGGCTGAAGCGAGTGCCATATTCGCCAAGCAGGGTCGCGGTGGGCGAGACATTGCTGGTCCTCGTGCGGTCTTCGGTGGCGCGGTTGGCGCGATAGTCGCCGCGCACCACCAGCTTCGGGTTGAAGGCGTCGGCGGCGACGCGCAGGTCGAACTTCTGCGCGATCCGTTGCAGGTAGGCGCTACGGATTCCACGGTTGTTGCGCAGGCCAAGATAGACCGCGTCGCTCAGGCTGAGGTCGATCACCTGCTCGCTGAGCAGCACCGACCTGCCCTGCTCGCGGGCCATGCTCGGTACGTCCGGACTCAGCGCCGGGTTGACGCTGGCCGCCACCGGAAGAGCGGTGACCAGCCACAGCACGCCCAGGCCCCACCTATTCATCGCGCAGCGCCTCGACCGGTTGCAGGCGAGCCGCCGAGACCGCCGGATAGAGCCCGAAGAACAGCCCCACCAGCAGGGTACTGCCCATCCCCAGCGGCAGGGCCGCGTAGGCCAGGGAGAAGGTCCAGCCGGAGAACCTGGCGTAGAGATACGCAGCCGCCACGCCGAGCACCGCGCCCGAGAGCGCGCCCGCGGCGGTCAGGGTCACCGCCTCGATCAGGAACAGGTTGCGGATGTCCCGCTGGCGCGCGCCCAGCGCCATGCGCACGCCGATTTCCCGGCGGCGTTCGGCGACACTCATCAGCATCACGTTCATCACTCCGACGCCGCCGCCGAGCAGGGAGATGATCCCCAGTCCGGCCAGCAGGTAGGTGAAGGTCCGGGTCTGCCGCTTGAGTCCATCGAGCACCTGCTGCGAGACCTGGACCTGCGCCTCGTGACCGGGCAACCGCGCCGTCAGGGCCGCGCCCAGGGCCGCGCCGACGCTATAGACGTCCGCTCCCGGCGAGACCCGCGCCACCACATGGCTGACCTCGGCGGCCGGCTGCAGGCGCGGCATGCCCGGCGCCGGCACGAACAGCGAGTCGTTGGCGGCGAACGGCAAGAGAGCGGCGCTGGCCTGCGGCTGGAGAATGCCGATCACGCGAAACAGATAGTCGTTGACCGTCAGTTGCTCGCCGAGGCGCAGCGGATCGCCGGGCGCCCCCAGGGCCTCGGCGATTGTCGCGCCCACCACCACGTAGGTGTCGTGATCGTCGAAGCGCGAGAGGAAACGTCCTTCGCGCAGCCGCAGCCTGGCGGCAGCCGCGAGCCCGGCGCTGGCGCCGACGATACTGGCGTTGCTGGTGCGTCCGTGAAAGGTCACCGGCGCCGAGTACAGGCCCAGCACCGCCAGGTGCTCCAGACCGGCCACGTCGCGGAGCAGCGGTTCGGTGTCTAGCGACGCCGGCATCGGCATCGGCGCCTGCGGGGCGAACGGGAACTGCACCACCAGGGTGTCGGTGCCCATGTCCTTGAAGATGCTCATCGCTTCGTCGGTCGCGTTGCTGCCGATGTTCAGCATCGCGATCACCGATGAACAGCCCATGACGATACCCAGCAACGCCAGCAGCGAGCGGCGCCCCAGCCCGCGAAGACTGGCGAGGGCCTCGTGAAGCAATTGCCGGGGCGACGGGCTGGCGCTCACCGGCAGGCCTCCGCCAGGTCCTCGTGCACCTCGCCATGCCGCACTGTCAGTTGGCGCCCGAGACGGGCGGCCAGGCTGGGATCATGGGTGACCACCACCAGGGTCACCTGGCGCTCGCGGTTGAGGGTGAGGAGCAGCTCCAGCACTTCTTTCGCGGTGCTCGCGTCGAGGTTGCCGGTTGGTTCGTCGGCGAGGATCAGCGCCGGCTCGCCGACCAGCGCGCGAGCGATGGCGACGCGCTGCCGCTGGCCGCCGGAAAGGTCCGCCGGACGATGGCCGGCGCGCTCGGCCAGGCCGACCCGGGCGAGCATCGCCTCGGCCCGCTCCAGTGCCTCGCGGCGCGGCATCCCTCGATAGCTCAGGGGCAGCGCGACGTTGTCCAGCGCGTTCAGCCGCGGCAACAGGTTGAAGCTCTGGAAGACGAAGCCGATCAGGCGGTTGCGGATCGCCGCCAGTCGGTCCCCGTCGACGCTGAAGATGTCGTGCTCGGCGAAGCGGTAGGCACCGCTGTCCGGGCGGTCGAGCAGGCCGAGGATATTCAGCAGGGTGCTCTTGCCCGAGCCCGACGCGCCGACGATCGCGCAGCTTTCTCCGGGAAAGATGTCCAGGCAGACGTCTTTCAGTATCTGCAGCGGCTGCCCCCCCAGGAGGTAGCCCTTGCCGATCCCCCGCAGGGAGATCAATGGTTCGTGCTTGTTTGTTGTTGGCATTCGCACCCGACCGCTCGCATCCCTTCAAGGCCCGCCCGGTCGTACCGCCGCAAGGCCGGCGATACAGGCCGAACGGCCATACTGCTGATGATGGAGACAGCGCACAAGCCGCCACCACCGGCAACGCTACCCCGAGGCGCCAGCGCCGAGCGAAGGTAGCGGCTGGTCCGCCCGGCCAATGCCGGTACTCGATTCCGCCGGGCTTCGCCATATGGCGCGGCCTCTCCGGGCAGGCGGTATTGAGCGCACGGATCGGCTGCGCAGACCACTAGCAGAGCTGACACCATCGCGGCCGTCGATGCACCCCCATCTTTAGTTAGGTGAAGGCTCAGGCATGCTGCGTGGGAGCCTCCCCCCGGGTACCGCCGATGGAGGTGTCCCTGCGCAGTTCCCATGTTCCCCAGCGCATGGCTCGTTGAATTCCAGGCATGAAAAAACCGCCGGCCGGCAACGCCGGCGGGCGGTTTCTCGAGGGCGCGCTTACGCCAGTTTCTTGTAGCGCACGCGGTGCGGCTGGGCCGCGGCGTCGCCCAGGCGCTTCTTGCGGTCCGCCTCGAACTCGGTGTAGTTGCCTTCGAAGAAGGTCACCTTGCCATCGTCCTCGTAGGAGAGGATGTGGGTGGCGATCCGGTCGAGGAACCAGCGGTCGTGGGAGATCACGATGGCGGAGCCGGGGAAGTCCAGCAGCGCCTCTTCCAGCGCACGCAGGGTTTCCACGTCGAGGTCGTTGGACGGTTCGTCGAGCAGCAGCACGTTGCCGCCCTGCTTCAGGGTCAGGGCCAGGTGCAGACGGCCACGCTCACCGCCGGAGAGGTCCTTGACGAACTTCTGCTGGTCGGCGCCCTTGAAGTTGAAGCGACCGACATAGCTGCGCGACGGGACTTCGTAGTTGCCGATCTTGATCTGCTCGAAACCGTCGGAAACCTGCTCCCACACGGTCTTGTTGCCTTCCAGGCTGTCACGGCTCTGGTCGACGCTGGCGATCTGCACGGTCTCGCCGATCTCGATGGTGCCGGAGTCCGGCTGCTCCTTGCCGGTAAGCATGCGGAACAGGGTCGACTTGCCCGCGCCGTTGCCGCCGATCACACCGACGATGGCGCCCTTGGGAATGCTCAGGGACAGGTTGTCGATCAGCACGCGGTCGCCGTAGCCCTTGGTCACATTGTGCAGTTCGATGACCTTGTCGCCCAGGCGCGGACCGGCCGGGATGTAGATCTCGTTGGTCTCGCTGCGCTTCTGGAATTCCTGCGACTGCAGTTCCTCGAAGCGCTGCAGGCGCGCCTTGGACTTGGCCTGGCGGCCCTTGGCGCCCTGGCGTACCCACTCCAGCTCGGCCTTCATGGCCTTGGCGTGGGAGGCTTCCTGCTTGGCTTCCTGGGCCAGGCGGGCGGCCTTGGATTCCAGCCAGCCGGAGTAGTTGCCTTCGAACGGGATGCCATGGCCACGGTCGAGTTCGAGGATCCAGCCGGCGACGTTGTCGAGGAAGTAGCGGTCGTGGGTGATCGCCACCACGGTGCCGGGGAAGTCGTGCAGGAAATGCTCCAGCCAGGCCACCGAGTCGGCGTCCAGGTGGTTGGTCGGTTCGTCCAGCAGCAGCATGTCGGGAGCCGACAGCAGCAGGCGGCACAGCGCTACGCGGCGCTTTTCGCCGCCGGACAGGTGCTCGACCTTGGCATCCCACGGCGGCAGGCGCAGGGCGTCGGCGGCGACTTCCAGCTGGCGTTCCAGGTTGTGTCCGTCGGATGCCTGGAGGATCGCCTCCAGCTTGGCCTGCTCGGCGGCCAGGGCGTCGAAGTCGGCATCCGGCTCAGCATAGGCGGCATAGACCTCGTCCAGCCGCGCCTGGGCCTGCTTGATCTGGCCGACGGCCTCTTCGACGATGTCGCGCACGGTGGCCTGCGGGTCCAGCTTGGGCTCCTGCGGCAGGTAGCCGACGTTGATCCCCGGCATCGGCCGGGCCTCGCCTTCGATCTCGGTGTCGACGCCGGCCATGATCCGCAGCAGGGTGGACTTGCCCGCGCCGTTCAGGCCGAGCACGCCGATCTTGGCGCCGGGGAAGAACGACAGGGAGATGTCCTTGAGGATTTCACGCTTGGGCGGAACGATCTTGCCGACCCGATGCATGGTGTAGACGTACTGAGCCAAAACGAGCACCTCATGAAGAAAAGGAAAAAAACTCGGCCAAGTATATGACAGACCGAGAGAAAGCTGGCCAGCCACCCCGGTTTTCGTGGGGCGGGGCGCTTTGCCGGCGGATGTTCGCCGTCCGATTCCAGGCCGCTACGGTGACGCTGAGCAGCGTACTGGCCGCCCTTACTGTCTCCGCTACCCTCGTCCTGTCAAAGGCGTTCTGCCTGAGCGAGGCGGCGACCATCGCCCCGTGCGAGGTCTGGGTGGGCCTGGCACTGCTCGCGGCCATGGTGCTGCCGCTCAAGACCTGACGCGAAGCAAGGCGTGGGGAGATCCAGCCTGCTACAATTGATCCAAATCAGTCTCAAAAGAACAAAAAAAACCTCAAAAATGACACTCGCTCCCAGATCCGCCCAGCTACCCGACTCCCCGCACAGGGACAGTCTCGACCCAGCGCCAACCCCGTCGTCTCAGGACCAGCGCCTGCTCAAGGCCCTGGCCACCGCGATGGTCAATCATCCGCGCGCCACCATGGGAGAACTGGCGGAACTGGCAGGAGTGAGCAGGGCAACCCTGAACCGTCATTGCGGTACCCGCGAAGGTCTCAAGCGGCGCCTGGAAAGCCATGCCAGGAGTACCCTCGAACGCCTCACCCACAGCGCCGCCCTGCAGCGGCTGGAGCCGCGGGAAGCGCTACGCGAGCTGATCCGGGAACACCTCGCCCAGCGCGACCTGCTGGCGCTGCTGATGTTCGAGCAGAACCCGGGACGCCAGGCCGGGCATGGGGACGCCAGTTGGCAGTCCTATGTCGAAGCCCTGGACGCCTTCTTCCTGCGCGGCCAGCAGAAGCGTGTGTTCCGTATCGATATCAGCGCGGCGACCTTCAGCGAACTCTTCATCGTCCTGATCTACGGCATGGTCGATGCCGAGCGCCGCGGTCGCGCGGCCAGCGCCGGGTTGTCCGCCACGCTGGAGGAGCTGTTCCTGCGTGGCGCGTCGAACCCCGCACAACCTGCCAGCCCTTGAGCGGGCGGCAGTTGCCACCCGCTAGCACCGTTTCCCACACGTTTACCCGCTCAACTCCTGCCGCCTCGATGTACCACCAGGCTCCGTCCCTCGTCCCAGCCTCCGCCGAGCGCGCGGAACAGGTCGACCAGGGCGATCTGCCGCTGGGTGCTGCCGTCGATGAAGGCGATCTCGTTGAGGAAGCTGCTGCGCTGCGCATCGAGGTAGCGCAGGTGGTTGTCGACGCCACTCTCGTAGCGTGCCTTGGCCAGCTTCAGGGCTTCGTTGCTGCTGTTCGCCAGGGCGCGCAGGGCCTTCTCTTCGCGACGCAGGGTATCGCTGGCCGCCAGGGCGTCGGCGACCTCGCGGAAAGCGGTCTGGATGGTCCCCTCGTAGGCGGCCACCGCCGAATCCTTGCGCGCCTCGGCCAGGCTCAGGTTGGCACGGTTGCGCCCGCCATCGAAGATCGGCAGCGTCAGCGTCGGCAGGAAGCTCCAGGAGCGCGAGCCGCCATCGAACAGGCCGGACATTTCCGCGCTGGAGGTGCCGAAGCTGCCGGTCAGGCTGATGCGCGGGAAGAACGCCGCGCGCGCCGCGCCGATATCCGCGTTGCGCGCCCGCAAACGATGTTCGGCGGCAAGGATGTCCGGGCGTCGCTCGATCAGCTCGGACGGCGTGCCGGGAGCGATGTCCTGCAGCAGCTTCGGCCGCTGCCCCGGACTCCGCGGAATCGCCTGCGCGGCATCGTCGCTACCCAGCAGCAACACCAGCGCGTTGAATGCCTGCTGTTTCTGCCGCAGGTTGCGCTCCTGCTCGGCGCGCGCCTGCTCCACCAGGCCAAGGGCTTCCTGGTAGTCCAGCGCGGTGGCGGCGCCGGCCGCGCGGCGCTGGTCGATCAGGGCGAAGGAATACTCGCGGCTGACCAGGGTCTGACGGGTCAGCGCCAGGCGCCGCAGGGCGCCGTCATAGCTCAGGTAGGCCTGGCTGACCTCGGCGACCAGGGCGATCCGTGCCGCGCGCGCTGCCTCCTCGCTGGCCAGGTACTGTTGCAGGGCTGCGTCGGTCAGGCTCTTGACCCGACCGAAGAGGTCCAGTTCGTACTCCGGCAGGGCCAGCCCGACCTGGTAGCTGCTGGCCACTTCCGAGCGATTGCCGGCGGACAGGTCGGCCGGCTGCCGCTGGCGGTTGCCGGTGGCAGCGGCGTTCAGGCCCGGAACCCGGTCGGCGCGCTGGATTCGATACTGCGCGCGGGCCGCCTCGATATCCAGGAGGGTCTGGCGCAACGAGCGGTTGTTATCCAGGGCCACGTCCACCAGGCGGCGTAGTTCGGCATCGACGATGAAACTCTTCCAATCCAGCGTGTCGATCGCCGCGCCCTGGCGCTGGGCGGCGGCGCCGCTCCAGCTGTGGGCCACCGGCGCGGCGGGACGTTCGTAGGTCGGCGCCATGGAGCAGGCGCCGAGGGTCAGGGCGATCAGCAGCGCCGATACGCCGAATGCAGGTTTGCGCATCTCGTTCACTCCCCGGCCGAAGCGGCCTGTTCGATGGGTGCCGGCTTGCTGCGCAGCAGCGACAGCAGCCAGACGAAACAGATAGGTACGAACAGCACGCCGAGGAAGGTGGCGCTGAGCATCCCGCCGATCACTCCGGTGCCGATGGCACGCTGGCTCGCCGCGCCGGCACCGCTGGCCAGGGCCAGGGGTATCACGCCGAGGATGAACGCCATGGAAGTCATGATGATCGGCCGGAAGCGCAGGCGCGCGGCCTCGATGGCGGCGTCGCGCAGGCTATGCCCCTGCTCCCAGAGTTCCTTGGCGAACTCGACGATGAGGATCGCGTTCTTCGCCGAAAGACCGATGATGGTGATCAGGCCGACCTTGAAATACACGTCGTTGGACATACCGCTGACCATCACCGCGAGCACCGCGCCGATGGCGCCGATCGGCACGATCAGCATCACCGACAGCGGGATCGACCAGCTCTCGTAGAGCGCCACCAGCAACAGGAACACCACCAGGATGGCGAGGGCGAACAGGCTGGTGGCCTGCCCGGCGGAGACCTTCTCCTGATAGGACAGGCCGGTCCACTCGTAGCCGATGCCGGCCGGCAGCTGCGCGGCCAGGCGCTCCATTTCCGCCATGGCTTCGCCGGTGCTGAAGCCGGGCGCGGCGTCACCGACGATGCGGATCGACGGGTAGCCGTTATAGCGCACCAATTGCACCGGTCCCTCTTCCCATTTCACGCTGACGAAGGCGCTGAGCGGTACCAGGTTGCCAGCAGCGTTAGGCACGTATAGCTCGAGCACGCTTTCCGGGGTCATCCGGTTGCCCTGTTCGGCCTGGATCACCACCCGCTGTTGGCGCCCCGCATTGGTGAAGTCGTTGATCACCTCCGAGCCGAAGGCAGCGGACAGCGTGCCGCTGATGGTCTCGAAGCTCACCCCCAGGGCGCGGGCCTTCTCCCGGTCGATTAACAGGCGCAGTTGCGGCGCTTCGGCCAGTCCTTCCATCATCGCGTAAAGGAATTTCGGGTTGGTCTGGATCTCGCCAAGAAGAGTATCGCGAGCCTGCAGCAGCGCTTCGCGGCCGACCCCGCTACGGTCCATCAGGCGCAATGCGAAGCCGCCGGAGTTACCCAGACCGTTGATCGGTGGCGGCGACACGGCCATGACCGTGCCATCGTCGGGCAGCGCGAAATGCTCGTTCAGCGCGGCGATCTCGGCGGCGGCCGACTGCTCGGCGCCTCGCTCGGACCAGTCCTTGAAGGTCGGGAAGGCCAGCGCGGCATTGTCGCCCTGGCCGGAGAAGCTGAAGCCCGAGATCAGGAACACCGAAGCCACCGCCTCGCGGGACTTGAGGAAGCGCTCGAGCTCCTCGCCGGTGGCATCGGTGCGCACGCGCGAAGCACCAGGCGGCAGTTGCACGTCGACCACCATGTAGCCGAGGTCTTCCGCCGGCACGAAGGCTTCCGGCAGGCGCAGGTAGAAGTAGCCGAGCATCGCCACCAGGCCGGCGTACACCAGCATGAAGCGTCCGGCGCGCGCCACCAGCTTCGAGTTGAGCAGCGAATAGCGCTCGGTGACGCGGGCGAAGCCACGGTTGAAGGCGCCGAAGAAGCCGCGCTTCTCGTGGTGCCCTTCGGGAATGGGCTTGAGCAGCGTAGCGCACAGCGCCGGGGTGAAGGTCAGGGCGAGGAAGCCGGAGAACAGGATCGAGACCGCCAGCGACACCGAAAACTGCTGGTAGATCACCCCCACCGAACCGGCCATGAAAGCCAGCGGCAGGAACACCGCCGAGAGCACCAGGGTGATGCCGACGATGGCGCCGGATACCTGCTTCATCGCCTTGACCGTGGCCTCGGCCGGGGAAATCCCCTCCTCCGCCATGATCCGCTCGACGTTCTCCACCACCACGATGGCGTCGTCCACCAGGATGCCGATCGCCAGGACCATGCCGAACATGGTCATCATGTTCACCGAGAACCCCAGCAGGTACATCAACATCAGTGTACCCAGCAGGCACACCGGCACCACGATGGACGGGATCAGGGTGTAGCGGACGTTCTGCAGGAACAGGAACATCACCAGGAACACCAGGACCATCGCTTCGATCAGGGTGTGGATCACCTTCTCGATGGCCACGTCGACGAAGCGCGAGGTGTCGTAGGGCACGCTGTACTGCATGTCCTCGGGGAAGAACGCCGACAGTTCGGCGAGACGCTGTTTCACCAGGGTAGCGGTCTGGATCGCGTTGGCCCCGGGCGACAGCTGGATCGCCCCGCCCACGGTGGGCGTGCCGTTCAGTCGCGAGGAAATGTTGTAGCTCTCCTTGCCGAGTTCCAGGCGCGCGACATCGGCGAGCCGGACCAGCGAGCCGTCCTGGTTGGCGCGCAGCACTACCTGGCCGAACTCCTGCGGATCGTCCAGGGTGCCCTTCACCGCCAGGGTCGCCGTCAGCTCCTGCGCGGAACTGCCCGGTGCGCTGCCGAAGGCGCCGGCCGGCACCTGCACGTTCTGCCCGCGGATGGCATTGCTCACGTCGTCGATGGAGAGGCCGAAGCCCACCAGCTTCTGCGGATCGATCCAGACCCGCATGGCCGCCTCGGAAGAGAAGAATTGCAGCTTGCCGACGCCCGGCAGGCGCCGCAGCTCGTTGTTGATATTGCGCGCGGCGTAGTCGCCGAGGGCGGTGGTGTCGCTGCGCTGAGCGCCTTCCTTGTAGCTGAGCGCATAGATCAGCAGGAAACCGGCGCTGGTCTGCTCGACCTGCAGGCCCTGGGTCAGCACCGCCTGCGGCATGCGCGCCTCGGCTTTCTTCAGGCGGTTCTGCACGTCCACCTGGGCCAGGTCCGGATCGGTGCCCGGCTCGAAGGTGACGACGATCTCGGCGGTGCCGTTGGAGTTGTTGGTCGACTCGAAGTAGAGCAGGCCCTTGGCGCCGTTCAGCGACTCCTCGAGCACACTGGTGACGGAGTCCACCAGCACCTTCGCCGAGGCGCCGGGATAGGTGGCGGTGATGGTGATCTGTGGCGGCGCGACATTGGGGTACTGCGCTACCGGCAATTTGGAAATGACCAGCAGGCCGGCCAGGGAGATGAACAGGGCCACCACCCAGGCGAAGTTCGGCCGCTTGATGAAGAATTCGGACATCGGAAAATCCTCGGGGCGAACCCGCCCTTACTGTTGCGGCGCAGGTGACTGGGCTTGCGCCTGGGCACCATCCGGCTTCGGCACGATCTTCACCCCCGGCTGCACCGCAGCCAGGCCGCCGACTATGACCCGGTCACCCGGCTCCAGGCCCTCGGTGATCTGCCAGCGCGAACCCTGCATGACGCCGGTACCGACGCTGCGCGACTCGGCGCGCTCGTCGGCGCCCACCACCATCACCTGGGCGCTGCCGTCGCTGGAGCGGTGCACGGCCCGTTGCGGCACCAGGATCGCCTGGTTGTCGATGCCCTGGGGCGTACGTACGCGCACGTACATGCCCGGCAGCAGGACCCCGTCGGGGTTGGCGAACTTGCCGCGCAGGGCGATCTGGCCGGTACCGCGATCCACCGCCACGTCGGCGAACTGCAACGCGCCCTGGCGCTCGTAGGGCGTCCCTTCGACGCGCAGGGTCAGCGCCTGGCTGTCGCCGGCGGCCAAGGTGCCTTTCTTCAGGGCGTCGCGCAGGCGCAGGGCCTCGGCCGCGGTCTGGGTGAAATCCGCATAGATCGGATCGAGCTGCTGGATGCGCGCCATCAGCGTCGCCTCGCCCTGCCCGACCAGCGCGCCCTCGGTCACCAGCGCGCGGCCGATGCGCCCGGAGATCGGCGCAGTGACCGAGGCGTAGCCGAGGTTCAGGCGCGCGGTCTCCAGGTCGGCCTGGGCCGAGCGGGTCGCCGCCTCGGCGCTGCGCAGGTCGGCGGTGGCGGTATCGAAGTCCTGCTGGCTGACCGCCTGGATCTTCACCAGCGGCTCGTAGCGACGCACCCGCGCCTGCGCCTCGAACAGCACCGCGCGGTTCCGCGCCAGCTCACCCTCGGCGCGCGACACCGCAGCCTTCAGCGGTGCCGGATCGATCTGGAACAGCAGGTCGCCAGCCTTGACGTCGGCGCCCTCCTCGAAGCGCTTCCGCACGACGATGCCGGCCACCCGCGCGCGCACCTCGGCGACACGCACCGGTTCGATCCGCCCAGGCAGTTCCGAACTCAGCGCCAGGGGCTCGGCCTGCACCGTCAGGACCTCCACCGGCAACACCATTTCGGCGGCCTCCTGTCGCTCTTCCGCCGGCCCACAACCCGCCAACGCGATGGCCATAGCCAACGCCCCGATCCTTCCTATTGCACGCAAATCAGCCATGACACACCCGACCGTTGATTGAAAACGGATCGAATGGTACTTTTTCGAGCTAATTGAGTCAATATTGTCTCAAATGATCTTTTGACAGCTAATTCCTTTGGACGCGAGGCCAGTTTTCTGCACAATGCGCACAATCAGAAAAACCAACCGGGACCCATCGATGACCCTGATTTCCCATGACGAGCGACTCATCAAGGCGCTGGCAGTCGCTATCGTCGACCGCCCGCGAGCGACGCTGAAGGAACTGGCCGAGGCGGCCGGCGTAAGCAAGGCCACCCTGCACCGCTTCTGCGGCACGCGGGACAACCTGGTGCAGATGCTCGAGGACCACGGAGAGACCGTACTGAACCAGATCATCCAGGCCTGCGACCTGGAGCATGCCGAGCCTCTGGAGGCGTTGCAGCGCCTGATCAAGGAACACCTCACCCACCGCGAGCTGCTGGTATTCCTGGTATTCCAGTACCGCCCGGACTTCCTCGACCCGCACGGCGAAGGCGCACGCTGGCAGTCCTACCTGGAAGCGCTGGACGCCTTCTTCCTGCGCGGACAGCAGAAAGGCGTGTTTCGCATCGACATCACGGCGGCCGTGTTCACCGAACTGTTCATCACCCTGGTCTACGGCATGGTCGATGCGGAACGTCGCGGACGGGCGGCCAGCTCCAATTCCGCGCATACCCTGGAGCAGATGTTCCTCCATGGCGCCTCCAATCCGGCGCGCTCCTGACCCTCGCGCCCGCGGCGGCGCCCCTCTCGTCGCCGCATGGCACGGACCGATCCGCGTGCCGTCGACTTCGGCCGCCCGGAGGCCTGCTCGACACTCGGGAAGATCAGTCGTCACCGGTCCTGCGACAAAGTGCCTCGACAGCCGGAAAGGACCGTGACGCTCGTCGGCGATACTGGCACTTGGCCTTGCTTCCGGGCATCCTAACTGTCTACCGAATCACACCTCCCCCAGGAATTCCGGTCAGTGTCGACCCCCTCGCTAACCCCGTCGCCGCCTCCCGCCGGCGACCCACTGACCGTACCCGACCGACCGGCAGCCAAGGCTGGCCTGCTGTTGCTGGTCCTGTTGATGCTCGGCCTGCTGCTCTGGCAGATGAGCCAGGAGCTGCGCCAGCAGGAACGCTTCGAACACGAGCGAGCCGCGGCCCAGCTCGATCGTCTCAACGACCGCCTGTCCCTGACCCTCGAACTCAAGGCGCGCACCGCCCTCGCCCTGCTCCCGGGCGTGCCCCCCAGCGAGCGTGGCGAGATACAGGGCAGGCTGTTGCCGCGCATCAGCGATGCGCTGCCGCAGGTGCGCCAGTTGCAATGGGTGGACAGCGCCCTGCAGACGGACAGCCCGTCGCCGGAAACGACGCTGCCCGAGCAGTTGCGCCAGCACGCCGGCTCCGGCCTCTACCACTATTGCCTCGACCCGCGCGACGGCGAATCCCTCTACCTGACCCTGCGCGAACCCGGCAGCCGCCGCGACAGTGGCTTCTGGCTGTTGCACCTGGCCAGCGACAGCCTCGCCCAGTGGAGTCCCGACCTGCCCACCGGCAACCTGCTCTGGCGCCTGGAAGACCAATACGCCGGGCGGGTGCTCTGGCATACCCCGGGGAGCACGGCGCTGCTCGACGACATGCAGACCCTCGGCGTGGAACCGCTGCGCAACAGCGACTGGCAGCTTCGCGGGCTCTACGACAGCACGCGAGTGCGGCTCGGCCTGCTGCCGGGAATCGGCGGCGAGCTGGCGATCTTCCTCCTGCTGGTCGGCGTCACCGTGTACATGCTGCTGCGCCTGCACCGCGAGCAACAGGGCCTGCGCGCCATGACCCTGGCCTCGCAGCGCAGCCTGCGCCAGGCGGCCACGGCACTGGCGGCGATCGACGAGCGGGTGCTGGTGACCCGCGCCGACGGCCGCCTCAGCTACCTCAATCCCCAGGCCGAACGCCTCTTCGGCATCAGTTCGGCCCAGGCCCGCCAGCATCATCTGCTGGGCCTGCTGCCGGACCTCGAGCCAGGCTGGCTGACGGACGCCGGTGGCGACGGCGAGACCCGTAGCGAGCTGCTGCCGCTGCGGGTGCGCGGCGAGCCGCGGACGTTCACCCTCAGCCGCCATCCGCTGGCCAGCTATCCGGCGCTCGCCGACCAGGCCTGGACCCTCCGCGAGCAGATACTCCAGGGCGGGCAGGTCTGGGTGTTGCGCGACGTCACCGAGGAACAGCACGCCCTCGGCGTCCTGGAGGAAACCCGGCGGCGCTACCAGGACATCTTCGAAGGGGTCGGCGTGGCCCTCTGCGTGCTCGACCTCTCCGCCCTGCGCCAGGCTCTGGTGGAACAAGGCCTGGACAGCTGCGCCGCACTGCGCGCCTGGCTCGCCGGCGAACCCGGGCGGCAGCAGGCGCTGCTGGAGCGGATCCGCATCACCGAGATCAACGATGTCAGTCGCCGCCTGCTGCAGATCGAGTCCACCGAACAGGCCTGGCAGCGCTTGCTCGACCACGGCCCGCTACAACCGGACAGCCTGCGCCTGCAGGTGATCGAGGCGCTCATCGAACGCCGGCCGGTACTCGAACTGGAAGCCACGCTGCGCTGCGGCAAGAGCACGCCGCGGCACCTGTGGTTGCAACTGCGCCTGCCGGAAAACCCCGGCGAATGGCATGCGGTGACCCTCAGCCTGTCCGACGTCACCAGTCGCAAGGAAGTCGAACTGTCGCTGATCGAGCGCGAGAAGTTCTGGTCGGACGCGGTCCAGGCGGTGCCCGATACCCTCTACATCCACGACCTGCACGCGCGCCGGGTGATCTTCAGCAACCATCACCTGGGCCAGCAGTTGGGCTACAACCAGGAAGAACTGGCGCGGATGGGCGAGAACTTCTGGGAAACCCTGCTGCACCCCGACGACCAGGAATACTACTGGCGCATCCGCAACCTGCAGCACGTGGTCGGCGACGGCCTGCTGCTCGACAGCCAACTGCGCTGGCGCCACCGCGACGGCCGCTGGCACTGGTTCGACATCCGCGAGCAGGCCTTCAGCCGCGACCGCAGCGGTCGCGTGGCGCGCCTGATCGGCGTGGCCAAGGACATCACCTTCACCGTCGAGGCGAACAACGCGCTGCGCGAGAACGGCCGACGCTACCGCATGCTGGCGGAAAACATCAGCGACGTGATCTTCTCCACCGACGCCGAACTCAACGCCAGCTACGTCAGCCCCTCGGTACAGCACGTGTTCGGCTACAGCCCGGAATGGGCGCTGCTCAACGGCCTCCATCAGACCGCCACCAACCCGCGCCAGCTCGGCCGCCTGAACGGCCTGCTGCGCCGCGTGCGGCACGCCATCGGCGACCGCCAGAAGCTCGCCGAGCTGCGGGAAAACCCTGGCCAGCATCTGTTCGCCCTCGACTGCCTGCGCGCCGACGGACGCAAGATTCCCATCGAACTGCGGATCGTCCTGATGTGGGACGAGCACGACCGCTTCGAAGGCCTGCTCGGCATCGCCCGCGACATCAGCCAGCAGCGCCGCGCCGAACGCGAGCTGCGGATGGCGGCGACGGTATTCGAACACTCCACGGCGGCGATCATGGTCACCGACCCGGCCGGCTACATCGTCCAGGTCAACGATTCCTTCTCGCGCCTGACCGGCTACAGCCCGGCCGACGTGCTCGACCAGCAGCCGCGCCTGCTCACCGCCGACCGCCAGGAAGCCAACCAGCTCAAGCACGTGCTCGCCAGCCTGCAGCACAGCGGCAGCTGGGAAGGCGAGATCCTGCAGAAGCGCAAGACCGGCGAACTCTATCCGTCCTGGGTCGGCATCACCGCGGTGCGTGACGAGGAAGGCGACCTGGTCAGCTTCGTCTGCTTCTTCAGCGACATCAGCGAGCGCAAGGCCAGCGAGCGGCGCATCCACCGCCTGGCCTACTACGACGCCCTCACCCACCTGCCCAACCGCACGCTGTTCCAGGACCGTCTGCATACCGCCCTGCAGCAGGCCGAGCGCAACGGCCAGTGGGTGGTGCTGATGTTCCTCGACCTCGACCGCTTCAAGCCGATCAACGACTCCCTCGGCCACGCCGCCGGCGACCGCATGCTGCAGGAAGTGGCGACCCGCCTGAGCGCCTGCGTCAGCCAGGACGATACCGTGGCGCGCATGGGCGGCGACGAATTCACCCTGCTGCTGCCTTCCCAGGGCGACCGCGAGATCGCCCTGAAACGGGCGATCCAGGTCGCCGAGCTGATCCTCGGCCGTCTGGCCCGGCCGTTCACCCTGGAAGGCCGTGAATTCTTCGTCACCGCCAGCATCGGCGTGGCCTTGTCGCCCCAGGACGGCGCCGAACTGAGCCTGCTGATGAAGAACGCCGACACGGCGATGTACCACGCCAAGGAGATGGGCAAGAACAACTTCCAGTTCTACCAGGCCGAGATGAACGCTCGCGCCCTGGAGCGCCTGGAACTGGAAAGCGACCTGCGCCGCGCCCTTGAACTGGGCGAGTTCGTCCTCCACTACCAGCCGCAGTTCACCGGCGACGGCCGCCGCCTGACCGGCGCCGAGGCCCTGCTGCGCTGGCAGCATCCGCGCCGCGGACTGGTTCCGCCGAGCGAGTTCATTCCGGTGCTGGAGGAGATCGGCCTGGTGGCCCAGGTCGGCGACTGGCTGCTGGCGGAAGCCTGCAAGCAGTTGCGCAGCTGGCACAAGGCCAAGGTGCGGGTGCCAAAGGTCTCGGTGAACCTCTCGGCACGGCAGTTCGCCGATGGCCAGTTGGGCGAGCGGATCGCCGCGATCCTCTACGAGACAGGCATCCCGCCGGCATGCCTGGAGCTGGAACTGACCGAAAGCATCCTGATGAGCGACGTCGCCGAGGCCATGCAGATCCTCTCCGGGCTCAAGCGCCTCGGCCTGGCCATCGCGGTGGACGACTTCGGCACCGGCTACTCCTCGCTGAACTACCTCAAGCAGTTCCCCATCGACGTGCTGAAGATCGACCGCAGCTTCGTCGACGGCCTGCCCCACGGCGAACAGGACGCACAGATCGCCCGGGCGATCATTGCCATGGCCCACAGCCTGAACCTGATGGTGATCGCCGAGGGCGTGGAGAGCCAGGCCCAGCTGGACTTCCTTCGCGAGCACGGCTGCGACGAGGTGCAAGGCTACCTGTTCGGCCGGCCGATGCCCGCCGAGCAGTTCGGCATGCTCTACGCCAGCGACGTGCTGTTCATGTTCAACGAGGGCTGAGCCGCCGTGCGGCGCGCTTGAGCGCCGCTTGTCCGCGACATGATGGCCTTTCATGTGCCAGCACCCGCCGCATGGGTTAGAATGCGCGCCTTTTCCCAGCACCGATCCTTATGAGGACCGCCATGTTCAGCCGTGATTTGACCCTCGCCCGCTACGATGCCGAACTCTTTGCCGCGATGGAGCAGGAAGCCCAGCGCCAGGAAGAGCACATCGAGCTGATCGCCTCCGAGAACTACACCAGCCCGGCGGTGATGGAAGCCCAGGGTTCGGTGCTGACCAACAAGTACGCCGAAGGTTATCCGCACAAGCGCTACTACGGCGGCTGCGAGTACGTCGATATCGTCGAGCAACTGGCCATCGACCGCGCCAAGCAACTGTTCGGCGCCGATTACGCCAACGTCCAGCCGCACGCCGGCTCCCAGGCCAACGCCGCGGTCTACCTGGCCCTGCTGTCGGCCGGCGACACCATCCTCGGCATGAGCCTGGCCCATGGCGGCCACCTGACCCACGGCGCCAGCGTCTCCTCCTCCGGCAAGCTGTACAACGCTGTGCAGTACGGCATCGACGCCAATGGCCTGATCGACTACGACGAAGTCGAGCGCCTGGCCGTGGAGCACAAGCCGAAGATGATCGTCGCCGGCTTCTCCGCCTATTCCCAGGTCCTCGATTTCGCCCGCTTCCGCGCCATCGCCGACAAGGTCGGCGCCTACCTGTTCGTCGACATGGCCCACGTCGCCGGGCTGGTCGCCGCCGGCCTCTACCCGAACCCGATCCCCTTCGCCGACGTGGTCACCACCACCACCCACAAGACCCTGCGCGGCCCGCGCGGCGGCCTGATCCTGGCGCGCGCCAACGAGGAGATCGAGAAGAAGCTCAACTCCGCGGTATTCCCCGGCGCCCAGGGCGGTCCGCTGGAGCACGTGATCGCGGCCAAGGCGGTGTGCTTCAAGGAAGCCCTGCAGCCGGAGTTCAAGACCTACCAGCAGCAGGTCCTGAAGAACGCCCAGACCATGGCCCAGGTCTTCCTCGACCGCGGTTTCGACGTAGTTTCCGGCGGCACCCAGAACCACCTGTTCCTGCTCTCCCTGATCAAGCAGGACATCACCGGCAAAGACGCCGACGCCGCCCTCGGCCGCGCGTTCATCACCGTGAACAAGAACTCGGTCCCGAACGACCCGCGCTCGCCGTTCGTCACCTCCGGCCTGCGCATCGGTACCCCGGCCGTGACCACCCGCGGCTTCAAGGAAGCCGAGTGCCGCGAGCTGGCCGGCTGGATCTGCGACATCCTCGAGAACATGGGCGACGAGTCCGTGGTCGACGGCGTACGCGAGAAGGTCAAGGCGATCTGCGCCAAGTTCCCGGTCTACGGCAACTAAGCGACAAGGCAAGACGAAAGAGCCCGGCAAATGCCGGGCTTTTTCATTTCCTCCGAGGGAGGAGGCGCCGGGTAGCGTTATCGCCGGTCCTCGACATGGATCACCGCCAAGGCCTCGGCATCCTCGCCCCGCCGGGAGCGGCCGTGCATGCCGACGAGCAGCTCGCCGGCGTCCTCCTCCAGTTCCTCGCGAGGGACGAAGGTAAGGATGTCCGGGTGATGCCCGGTCACCACCCAGCCGCGGCCGTTGTCCAGGGTGATCACACCGAAGTCGCCCGCCGGCGTGCCGACCTGTACCGCTCCCCACTCGGCCAGCAATGCCCGCGCCTGGGCCGCGAGGTCCGGCTCCGGCTGCGTGAGGATCACGCAAGTGCCCTGGGCGAACAGCACCCAGGATTTGTCCGCGCCACGGATGCAGTCCCGCCAGGCGCCGATCAATGCGTTCCTGTCCATTTCCACGCTCCTTTGGCGTCGATGCGCCTCAGCGGCCTTCGACGATGCGTTCGAAGCCCTCGCGGATACTGTCCTCCGGCAGGTTGTCGCCGATGAACACGATCACGCTCTCGCGCGCCTCGTCGTCCCGCCACTCGCTATCCCAGTCGAAGCCGTAGAGTCGCAGCACGCCCTGGAACACCAGGCGACGCGGCTCGTCGGCGATGTTCAGCACGCCCTTGTAGCGCAGCAGGGAATTGCCATGCCACTGCAACAGGTCGTCCATGAACTCGCTCAGCCTTTCGAGATCGAGCGGCGTGTCGCTGCGCAGTACCAGGGTGCCGATGCGATCGCGGCTGTCCTTGGCTGCCACCGCTCGCAGCGGGCGCAGGCCGATGCCAGGACCGAGGTCGGCGTTGAGGTTGAAGCCACGTACGTCGAGCAGGTGCGCCAGGTCGATGCGGCCGTGCTCGACCACATGCACCAGCGCCCTCCGGTTGATCCGTTGCAGGCGCTGGCCCAGGGCCTCGAAGGTGGCGGCGTCGACCAGGTCGGTCTTGCTCACCAGGATGCGGTCGGCGAAGCCGACCTGGGCCTGGGCGATGGTTTCCTGCAGGTGACGCTCGGCGTTGGCGGCGTCCACCAGGGTGATGATGCCGTCCAGCACGTAGCGCTGGCAGAGTTCCTCGTCGGCGAAGAAGGTCTGCGCCACCGGCGCCGGATCGGCCAGGCCGGTGCACTCGATCACCAGGCGGTCGAAGTCGATCTCGCCGTTGTCGCGGCGCTCCAGCAGGAGGAACAGGGCCTTTTCCAGGTCGGTGTTGATCGAGCAGCAGACGCAGCCGTTGGACAGCGTCATCACCTGCACCGGCTCGACGCCGAGCAACTGGCCGTCGATCGGCGTCTCACTGTACTCGTTCTCGATCACCGCGATCTTCATGCCGTGCTCGGCCTGCAGCAGGTACTTGAGCAGGGTGGTCTTGCCGGCGCCGAGGAAGCCGGTGAGCACGGTGACGGGGATCGGGGCGTGGTTGTCGTTGGCTACTTCGGACATGCGCAACTTCCAGAAAAGACGCGGGCCACGTCAGACGTGGCCCGCGGAAGGATGGGGATTCAGCAGCAGCGGATCGGCCGACCCTTGCCGCCACCGTAGCGCGCCTCCTGGCGCTCGCGGAAGAACTCCTCGTAGGTCATCACCGGCTTGTCCGGGTGCTTGTTGCGCATGTGCTCGACATAGGTGTCGTAGTCGGGCATGCCGACCAGCATCCGGGCGGCCTGGCCCAGGTATTTGCCCATGCGGCTGAGGTCGTTGAACATGGCGAGTTCCTCGTTAAGGCTCCCCGGCGAACCGGGGAGCGCGGCCGGTCAGGCGTCGGGGATGGGCTCGAACGGGGTTTCCTTGTCGGTCCGCTCGCTCTTGCCCCAGGCCGCGATGCCGACCTTGATGGCGTAGAACAGTACGCTGAACACCACCAGCAGGAACAGCACGGTCAGACCGGCGTTGATGTAGGCGTTCAGCACCACGTGCTGCATCTGGCCGATATCCTTGGCCGGCGCCAGCACCTGGCCGGCATCCAGCGCGGTGGCGTACTTCTCGCCAAGAGCGACGAAGCCGACCGCCGGGTTGCTGTCGAAGATCTTGATCAGGCCCGCGGTGGTGGTGCAGATCAGCAACCAGGCCGCCGGCAGGATGGTGACCCAGACATACTGCTGGCGCTTCATCTTGATCAGGACCACGGTGGCGAGCATCAGCGCGATGCCGGCGAGCATCTGGTTGGAAATGCCGAACAGCGGCCACAGGGTATTGATCCCGCCCAGCGGGTCGACCACGCCCTGGTACAGCAGCCAGCCCCACAGCGCCACGCAGCCGCCGGTGCCGATGATGTTGGCGGTCCACGACTCGGTCTTCTTCAGCGCCGGCACGAAGTTGCCCAGCAGGTCCTGCAGCATGAAGCGCCCGGCACGGGTGCCGACGTCCACCGCGGTGAGGATGAACAAGGCCTCGAAGAGGATCGCGAAGTGGTACCAGAAGGCCATGGTGTTCTCGCCCGGCAGCACCTGGTGGAGGATGTGCGCGATCCCCACCGCCAGGGTCGGCGCGCCGCCGGCACGGGCCAGGATGGTGGTCTCGCCGATGTCCTGGGCGGTCTGGGTGAGTTGCTCCGGCGTGATGGCGAAGCCCCAGCTGCTGACGGTCGCGGCCACCGCGTTGACGTCGGCGCCGACCACCGCCGGCGGGCTGTTCATGGCGAAGTAGATGCCCGGCTCGATCACCGAGGCGGCGACCATCGCCATGATCGCCACGAAGGACTCCATCAGCATGCCGCCGTAGCCGATGTAGCGGGCGTCGGGCTCGCGGTTGAGCAGCTTCGGCGTGGTCCCCGAGGAGATCAGCGCGTGGAAGCCGGACACCGCGCCGCAGGCGATGGTGATGAACAGGAACGGGAACAGGCTGCCTTTCCAGACCGGGCCGGTGCCGTCGGTGAACTGGGTCAGGGCCGGCATCTTCAGTTCCGGCATGACGATCAGGATGCCGATCGCCAGGCCGATGATGGTGCCGATCTTGAGGAAGGTCGACAGGTAGTCGCGCGGCGCCAGCAGCAGCCACACCGGCAGTACCGAGGCGACGGCGCCGTAGCCGATCAGCATCCAGGTGATCTGGATTCCACTGAAGGTGAAATGCGGCGCCCATTCCGGACTGGCCGCGACCTGCCCGCCGAGCCAGATCGAACCGAGCAGGAGGAACACCCCGATGATCGAGATCTCGCCGATCCGGCCGGGGCGGATGAAGCGCATGTAGACGCCCATGAACAGCGCGATGGGAATGGTCGCGAGGACGGTGAACATGCCCCAGGGGCTGTCGGCCAGAGCCTTCACCACGATCAGCGCGAGCACCGCGAGGATGATGATCATGATCAGGAAGGCGCCGAACAGCGCGATGGTCCCGGCCACCTGGCCCATTTCCTCGCGCACCAGCTCGCCCAGCGAGCGGCCGTTGCGACGGCTGGAGATGAACAGGACCATGAAGTCCTGCACCGCGCCGGCGAGGACTACGCCGGCGATCAGCCAGAGGGTGCCGGGCAGGTAGCCCATCTGCGCGGCAAGGACCGGACCGACCAGCGGACCGGCGCCGGCGATGGCGGCGAAGTGGTGGCCGAAGAGGATGTGCTTGTTGGTCGGGACGTAGTCCAGGCCATCGTTGTTGAGTACCGCGGGAGTGGCGCGGTTGGGGTCCAGTTGCATCACCTTGCTGGCGATGAACAGGCTGTAGTAACGGTAGGCGACCAGGTAGATGGCCACCGCCGCCACCACGATCCACAAGGCGTTGATCGCTTCGCCACGACGCAGGGCGACGACGCCCAGGGCCGCGGCGCCCACGATCGCCACCACCAGCCAGGCGAGGTGACGTAGCAGGCTATTGTTATTGTTCATAGTGTTTGGCTTCCGACAGATGGAGGGCGCAGTTCTGCAGCGAAAATTCTAGCCGCGAACCGACCAGGGGTCATACGACCTTAGTCTAGAGCGGTTACCGCGCGATGGCGGTAGGCGCAATGTCGCAGGAATCCGCCGGAAAAGTCCATGGCCGACAAGGGCCGGCCAGGCGAAAACGCTTCGGCGCGACCTTGCCCTCTCCGTAGGAAGCGCCCTGGGAAAACGCCGCATGCCCAAGCCGTTCGTCTGCCGTGGCAACGAAGGCGGCAACCTCCGGCGGGCAGGACGCGCACACGAAAAAGCCCGCCGTAGCGGGCTCTTTCCTGGGCCTGAGGTCTCAGGCCGGTTGCTTGGCGTAGCGCGCCAGGGTGCCGTCGCGACTCATCACCGCCAGGGTGTTGCTCAGGACCTGTTCGCCCGTCGCATCCTTGCTCGCGAATATCTCGCCGAAATGCTGCTGGGTGACCTGGGCGAAGTGCGCCCGGTCCTTGGCTTCCACGCCGAGCAGCACGGCATAGGCGTCGAGCGCTTCGCCCTGGCCCTTGGCCATGTCCTCGGCGATGTTGTCGAGCATCCCGTTCATGGCGAAGATCGAGCGGCCGCCGTAGCCCAGGCGTGCATTGGTGTTGCAACCGTTGGTCCCGGAGGTCATGCCGAAGGTGGCGTTGCCCGAGGTACCGTTGGTGGTGGTGGCCAGCAGGTGCGGGAACAGGCCGCGCTGGCCCTCGAACACCATGTTGCCCCAACCACAGCCATTACCGCCTGCCGCGTCGGCGTGTGCCGTCATGCTGCCCAGGCTCAGCAGCCCCAGAACCAACCCCTTGCTCAAAAGTCGCTTGTCCATGTCTGCGCTCCGCAGTTGTATTTTGGAGAAAAACGCTTTAGCAGCTTTGGCGAGACTTGACGAACTGTCAAACTCGGACACATGCCGCCGATCCAGCCGCACAGGCGGGGACGGACGGCACCGCCGATCGAATTCCGCCACTTCCCCGCCGGCATGGCTTGGCTATAGTGGTATCCAGCAGCGCGCACCGAGGGATCGCGACATGAGTGACCAGCACGACGAACGTCGACGTTTCCACCGGATCGCCTTCGACGCCGACAGCGAGATCCTCCAGGGCGAACGGCGCTGGGAGGTCTTGCTCCACGACGTCTCCCTGCACGGCATCCTGGTCGGCCAGCCGCAGGACTGGAACGGCGACCCGCAACGGCCCTTCGAGGCCCGCCTGTACCTGGGCCTGGATGTACTGATCCGCATGGAGATCAGCCTGGCCTGGGCTCGCGACGGCCTGCTCGGCTTCGAATGCCAGCACATCGACCTCGACTCCATCAGCCACCTGCGCCGCCTGGTGGAACTGAACCTGGGCGACGAGGAACTCCTCGAGCGCGAGCTGGCCCTGCTGGTCAGCGCCCACGACGACTGAGGCGGGTCACTCGAAGAGGGCGTCCAGGGCCTGCTCGAGGCGCGTCACGGCGATCACCTGCAATCCCGCCGGCGCCTCCTTCGGCGCGTTGCCGAGGGGTACGATGGCACGCTTGAAACCATGCTTGCCGGCTTCCTTCAGGCGCTCCTGGCCGCTCGGCACCGGACGCACCTCGCCGGACAGCCCGACCTCGCCGAACACCAGCAGGTCGTGCGGCAGCGGGCGGTTGCGCAGGCTGGACATCACCGCCGCCATCAACGCCAGGTCGGAGGCGGTTTCCAGCACCTTGACCCCACCCACCACGTTGAGGAACACGTCCTGGTCGTAGGTCGGGATACCGCCGTGCCGGTGCAGCACCGCCAGCAGCATCGCCAGGCGGTTCTGGTCGAGGCCCAGGGTCACCCGCCGCGGATTCGCCAGGTGACTGGTGTCGACCAGCGCCTGGACCTCCACCAGCATCGGCCGCGAGCCTTCCCAGGTGGCCATCACCACGCTGCCGGGCACCGCTTCCTGGGCCCGCGTGAGGAAGATCGCCGAAGGGTTGCTCACTTCCTTCAGGCCTTTGTCGGTCATGCCGAACACTCCCAGTTCGTTGACCGCGCCGAAGCGGTTCTTCACCGCCCGCAGCAGGCGCAGGCGGCCGTCTGATTCGCCCTCGAAATACAGTACGGTGTCGACCATGTGTTCGAGCACCCGCGGGCCGGCCAGGGCGCCTTCCTTGGTCACGTGGCCGACCAGAAAGATCGCCGTGCCGCTCTGCTTGGCATAGCGCACCAGCATCGCGGCGCTCTCGCGGACCTGGGCGACGCCACCCGGCGCCGATTGCAACTGCTCGGTGAAGATGGTCTGGATCGAGTCGATCACCATCACCCGCGGCTGCTCCTGGCGCGCGGTGGCGATGATGGTTTCGATGCTGGTCTCGGTCATCACCTTGAGCTTGTCTTCCGGCAACGACAGGCGCCGCGCGCGCATCGCCACCTGCTGCTGGGATTCCTCGCCGGTGACGTACAGCGCCGGGACGCGGCTGGCCAGGTTGCAAAGGGTCTGCAGGAGAATGGTCGACTTGCCGATGCCGGGATCGCCGCCGATCAGCACCACCGAACCGTCCACCAGGCCGCCGCCGAGAACCCGGTCCAGTTCGGTGGAGCCGGTCGTGAAGCGCGGCATTTCCTCGACGCTGACCTCCGCCAGGGTCTTCAGGTTGGCCTGCTGGCCGGCCCAGCCGCCGCGGCCGGAGCCGCTCGGCGCGGCCTCGACGACGGTCTCCACCAGGGTGTTCCAGGCCCCGCAGTCCGCGCACTGGCCAGCCCATTTCGGGAAGGTCGCGCCACACTCGGTGCAGCCGTACATGCGCTTGGCCTTGGCCATGGGAACTCCTCTCGCGGGCAAAGCGCAGATGATAGCCGCTGGCTTGATTCCGATCAGCCTCGATCGACCGCGCTTCGCGCGACACTGATGGCCGGACAAGGAGACTTCCATGCGCACACTGCTGTTCCTGCACCTGCTGGGTGCCGCGATCTGGGTCGGCGGCCACCTGGTCCTGGCCCTCGGCATCCTCCCCGGCGCCCTGCGCCGCCGCGATCCCCAGGCGATCCGCGCCTTCGAGCAGGTCTACGAGCGGATCGGCATCCCCGCCCTGCTGCTGCAGGTGGTCAGCGGCCTGTGGCTGGCCAGCCTGTGGCTGCCGTTCGACCACTGGTTCGGCGCCACGTCGGTGGCCCGTGCCCTGCAGCTCAAGCTGCTGCTCCTGGCGGCGACCGCCGCCCTGGGCGTGCATGCGCGCCTGCGCCTGATCCCGAACCTGGACGCCGAGAGCCTGCCGAAGCTGGGCTGGCACATCGCCGCGATCACCCTGGTGGGCCTGGGTTTCGTCGCGGTCGGACAGAGTTTCCGTTTCGGCGGCGCCTTCTGAGCATGCCCACATGAAAAAGGGCGCCGGAGGCGCCCTTTTTCATGCCGTTGTCGTGAATGAATCAATGGCCTTTTCCGTTGGCCTTCCTCAGCCTCTCGGCGATTTCGTCCTTGAGTTGCACCCGTTGCTGCTTCAACCCCTGCAGCGCCAGGTCGTCGAGGGGTTCGCGACCGCCCTCGACCTCATAGATGCGCTTGTCGAGGCTCTCATAGTCCGCCGCCAGGCGAGTGAAGTGGGCGTCGTTGCCATGAAGTTGCTTCAGTTCGGCATGAAAATCCGGAAACTCCCGGGAAAGCGGATGTTGCTCGAGCGGCATGACGGACCTCCTCTGACGTTGTATACGACACCTCCAGACTAGCCCAGCAGGCCTCCTCCGAACATTGCCCCCGATCACCTCGCCGCCGCAGTGCCGTTCAGTTCGCCGCGTCGCAGGCTTTCCACGCTGTTGCCCAGCGCATCGCGGGCGCCAAGGTCGGCACCGCGCGCCGACAGCGCCTGGAGCAGCTCCTCGCGCTCGAACAGCGCCGCGTACATGGCCGCGGTCTGCCCTGCGCCGTTGCGCTGGTCGGGGCTGCATTGCGCGCCGATCAGGCGCCGGGCGATGCGGACCTCGCCCTTGAAGATGGCGCCCATCAGGGCGGTGTTGCCGCGCGCATCCTGGACGCAGGGGTCGGCACCGGCCTCCAGCAATTGTTCCACCGCTCCGCCATGGCCGTGGTAGGCGGCCAGGATCAGCCCGGTATAGCCCTTGGCATCCTGCACATCGAGGTCGAAGCCGGCCTCGACGAACTCCTTCAGCATGGCCTGGTCACCGCGTCGGGCGGCATCGAAGAAGTAGTCGCGCAACCGCGCTTCGACCTCGACCCCATGCACCTCGCCAGCTTGCGCGGCCAGCGCCGCGAGCAGCAAGCCTGCCAGAATCCAACCTCGCATCGTCGTCATCTCCCACCAAACCGATAGAGGAAGGGCGGCCTGGATGGCCGCCCCGGTTGCGATCAATCCTGGAGCTTCGCCGCCAGTTGCCGGACGCGCTGCAGATCGGCCCCGGCCACCTTGGCCAGGCCCGTGCCGTAGTCGCTGTCAGCCTTGTAGAAGTAGGAAAGCATGATGTACTTGCTCTCGTCGTCGGTGATCGCCAACGCCCCGCCGAGACTGGCGATCAGGTCGGCCTGGTCCTTCTTGCCGTAGGAGCGGAACAGCTCGCCGGTCTGCTTGAAGTTCTGCTCGCGCTGGATCTTCGCCTGCTGGGTGGTGCCGCTCAGCGGGGTCCGCACGTAGCGGGCGCTGGCCTGCTCCTCGCGCGGATCGAGCCGGCTCGGCTGGTAGTTCACCCCGCTGGTACTGTGTCCGGCGTTCAGCGCGCCGTCCTGGTTGACGGTATTGACCTCGCTGCGCGGGCGGTTGACCGGCAGGCCCAGGCCGTTGGCGCCGACCCGGTACATCTGGGTATCGGCGTAGGCGAACAGCCGTCCCTGGAGCAGGCGATCCTCGGAGGGCTCGATGCCCGGCACCAGGTTCGACGGCGCCATGGCGACCTGTTCGGTTTCCTGGAAGAAGTTGTCGACGTTGCGGTTCAGCACCATCTGGCCGATCTTGCGCTCGGGAATGCCCGGCCAGATCTTGGTCGCGTCCAGCGGGTCGAAGTCGAATTTCGCCAGGTCCTCGGGCTTGAGCACCTGGATGTACAGGTCCCATTTCGGGAAGTCGCCCTTCCGGATCGCGCTCACCAGGTCATTGGTCATGTGGCTGTAGTCGCGCCCCTGGACTTCCGCCACCTGTTTCGGATCGAGGTTCTTCTGGCCCTGCAGGCTCTTCCAGTGGAACTTCACGTAGTGCACTTCGCCCCTGGCGTTGACCAGCTTGTAGGCATGCACGCTGTTGCCGTCCATTTCCCGGTAGCTGGCCGGGGTGCCCTCGTTGGAATACAGCAGGGTCAGGGTGCGGGTCGCCTCCGGCACGTGGGAGAAGAAATCGAAGCGTCGCGAGTCGTCGTCGAGGTTGCTGCGCGGGTCCGGCTTGAAGGCATGGACCATGTCCGGGAACTTGATCGCATCGCGGATGAAGAAGGTCGGGAAGTTGTTGCCCACCAGGTCCCAATTGCCGTCTGCGGTATAGAACTTGGTGGCGAAACCGCGCGGATCGCGCAGGGTTTCCGGGGAGTGGTTGCCGTGCACCACCGCGGAGAAGCGCACGAATACCGGGGTCTTCTCGCCCTTGCGGAAGACCTTGGCCATGCTCAGGTCGCTGATATCGGCACTGGCGACGAACTCGCCATGGGCGCCGGTGCCGCGGGCATGCACCACGCGTTCGGGAATACGCTCGCGGTCGAAACGTTGCAGCTTCTGCAGCAGTTGCACGTCCTGCAGCAGCACCGAACCGTTGGGCCCGGCGGTCTGCGAGTTCTGGTTGTCGCCCACTGGCGCACCGTTGTCACGGGTCAGGGTCGCGGCCTGCACGGACAGCGACAGGAGGCTGGCGGTCAGGCTTGCCGCCACCAGCAGGCGGCCGGGACGGAAGGCGTTCAGGGAAGGGTTCATGGAAGAGCTCCTAATGGCTTGTCAGGCGTCTTGTTGCGCCCGACCAAGGTAAGGAGCGCCGCCGGCGACGCTAAATTGAAAAACCTCACCGCGCCGATTAGGAATATCAATGCGCCCATGAATCGCAAAAAGAAATAAAAAAGACCGCCAGCCGAAGAAAGCCCGCGCTGGTGCACCAGGCACTCCCAGTCCGCTCGCCGGTAAACGAGTTCACCTTCTTATTTGCCTGCGAAGTTAGGTCGGAGAACCTCGTCATTCCAACTTCAACTTCCGGCATCTGCATGGCGCAGTTCCAAGTTGCCGAAGTTGCTTTGTCTTCTTTCTTGGCGAATTCCTGAAAATCGACATGAGTGTAATGTTTTTCCTCTAAACTTCGTTTCTCCCCACAAGACCCGACGCAAACGTATGCCTTGCGAATTTTCGCGTTGCCGGGGGGAACCAAAACACCAATCTTCCAGCCTGAGCAACTTGCCGAAGGCTGCATTAGACTGCCTTTACCTATTAGCGAAATACAGGGAGTGAACCCATGGGTCTTCTGAGTGAATTCAAAGCCTTTGCCGTCAAGGGCAATGTCGTGGATATGGCTGTCGGTATCATCATCGGCGCGGCCTTCGGCAAGATCGTCTCGTCCTTCGTGGGCGATGTGATCATGCCGCCGATCGGACTGCTGATCGGCGGAGTCGACTTCTCCGACCTGGCGATAACGTTGAAGGCCGCCGAAGGCGACGTGCCGGCGGTGGTGCTGGCCTATGGCAAGTTCATTCAGACCGTACTCGACTTCGTCATCGTGGCCTTCGCCATCTTCATGGGGGTCAAGGCGATCAACCGCCTCAAGCGCGAAGAAGCCGTCGCGCCGTCCGAACCGCCAGTGCCGAGTGCCGAGGAAACCCTGCTGACCGAGATCCGCGATCTGCTGAAAGCCCAGCAGAACAAGTCGTGATCGCGTCGGCGGAACAATGAAAAAGGGCCCGAACGGGCCCTTTTTCATTGCCGGACAACACGCCGGGCGGCAGCGTTATCCGCCGCTACTGCGCGGGCACGCACCTACCAGTAGTTCTCCACCGCCACCTGCCCCGGGCGCCGCGTCAGACTGAGGTTCATGCCGCGAGCCTTCAGCACGGCGCGGGTGTCCTCGATCATCTGCGGGTTGCCGCAGAGCATCACCCGCGAATGCTCCGGGGTCAGTTCCAGGTCGGCGGCACGCTCCAGATCGCCGTTCTCGATCAGCGTGGTGATACGTCCGTTCAGGCAACCGGGTACCTGCTCGCGGGTCACCACCGGAATGAACTGCAGCTTGTGGGCATGCTCGGCCAGGTATTCGCGCTCGGCGAGGCCGGCGATCAGCTCGCGGTAGGCCAGCTCCTTGCTCTCACGCACGCTGTAGACCAGCTTGATGCTTTCGAAGCGCTCCCAGACCTCGAAGTCCTGCAGGATCGAGACGAACGGCGCCACACCGGTACCGGTGGCCAGCAGCCAAAGGTCACGACCATCCACGAAGCGGTCGAGGGTGAGGAAGCCGAAGGCCTGGCGATCGACCAGCAACTGGTCGCCCTCGCGCAGGCGGCTGAGTTCGCTGGTGAACTCGCCGTCCGGGACGACGATGGAAAAGAAGTCGAGGAATTCGTCATGAGGCGCCGAAACCATCGAGTAGGCGCGCCAGACGATACTGCCGCTGGGCTTGTACACGCCGAGCCGGGCGAATTGCCCGGCGCGGAACCGGAATCCCGCGTCACGGCTGGTACGCAGGGTGAACAGGTTGGGAGTCAGAGGCTGCACGTCGAGCAGCGTCTGGCGGGTGAATTTCTCTTCGCTGGCGGTCATGGTCCGCTCCGGATACCGATACTCCCCTAGTGTCCCGCAAAGCACCCGGCAGAAACACCCGCAAGGCTTGTGGCTATCCCCGCTGACGGGAATAGCCAGCGGCCGATCAGCGCTTGCGGTTGACCACCTGGGCCGCGCGCAACACGTCACTACCGATCTGCGCCTCGTAGTTCTTCCACAGCGGCTTCATGGCGTTGCGCCAGGCCTCGTGCTCTTCCGCGCTGAGGCTGACCAGGCGGCTCTTGCCGGCTGCCAGCAGGTGCTCGCGCTCCTTCTGGTTGAGCGCTTCGGCTTCCTTGTTCACCACCAGGGTGACCTCGTCGACGATGCTCTCCAGTTCGGTGCGGGTCTGGTAGGGAATGCCGGTCCAGAACGCCGAACTGGTGATCAGCATGTAGCTGAGCGCGCCGTGATTGGTCTCGGTGATGTACGGCTGCACGCTGTCGATCTTCTGTCCGGCGAGGTTCGACCAGGTGTTCTCGGTGCCCTGCACGCTGCCGGCCTGCATGGCCTTGAGGGTCTCGGCGTAGGACAACTGCTTGGCGGTGGCGCCGAGCATGGCGAACTGCGCTTCCAGCACCGACGACGGCTGGATACGGAAGACCAGGCCCTTGGCATCGTCCGGCCGGTGCAGCTCGCGAGTGGCGGAAAGCTGCTTCATGCCGTTGTTCCAGTAGGCCAGGCCATAGATACCGTGCTTGGCCATGGAGCGCAGCAGTTCGCGGCTCTTGTCGCGCTTCTGGAAACGCTTCAGGGCCTCCAGGTCATCGAACAGGAACGGCAGGTCGAACACCTGGAGTTGCTTGGTATAGGGCTCGAACTTGGACAGCGAGGTGGCCAGCATCTGCACCTTGTTGGCGCGCAGGGCCTCGATCTCGTCGGCGTCGCCGAACAGCGTCGAGTTGGGGTAGACCTCGACCTTGACCTTGCCCGGCAGACGCTCCTCGGCAAGCTTCTTGAACAACAGCGCCCCCTTGCCCTTGGGCGTGTCGTCGGAGACCACATGGGAGAACTTGATCACGATCGGGCCGGCGTCCTCGGCATGGGCGACGGCGGAAACGGCGAACAGTGCGGCGAGCGCCACACCGACAAACGGCTTGAACATCGATGTACCTGTGCGATGGCAACGACGAGCCCCGCGACGGCTCGCACGGGTCTCGTTCGGGAAACGGGTTGGGTGACGGTCACCGCTCGAAGTGGCGAAGGCGCCCGTCCAGGCGCTACCGGGTCATGACAGGCGCTATCGAAGCCCTAGCCCGGTTATTATTGGCGTGCCCGGCTGGATGACTCGTCGGTAAGGAAACGACTAACCAGAGCCGGGTAAAGAATTTTTCGGCATATCCGTGTGCCGCACAAGCTGGAGAACTCCAACCAGCTCTCAGTTTCGACAGATTGTTAATTGACGAGCGGGATTCGCCCCGCCGGGAACCCGATGCCTCTATTCGCCACCCCCTTCGCCCAGCTCGACCTGGTCCGCCAGCCCGAGCAGGACGGCGAGCCCCTCCAGGCGTTCGACGCCGCCGACGAATACCTGCTCAACCAGTTGCACGAACGGGGCGTGACGGCGCAATGCCGGGTGCTGGTCCTCAACGACGCCTTCGGCGCCCTCGCCGCGAGCCTGGCGCCGCACGTCCAGGTCACCAGCAGCGGCGATTCGCACCTGGGCTTCCTCGCCCTGCGCAAGAACCTCGCGCGCAACGGCCTCGACCTGGGCTCGGTGCGCTTCGTCCCGGCCAGCGAAACCGCCGTGGGGCCCTTCGATCACGTACTGGTCAAGGTGCCGAAGACCCTCGCGTTGCTGGAGGAGCAACTGATCCGCCTGCACGGCCAACTGGCACCGGGCGCGCAGGTCGTCGCCGCGGGGATGGTCAAGCACTTGCCGCGCGCCGCCGGCGACCTGCTGGAACGCTACATCGGCCCGATGCACGCTTCGCTGGCGGTGAAGAAGGCCCGCCTGCTGATCGCCGAGGCAGCGGAGCGCCCGCAACCGCGCTCGCCCTATCCGACCCGCTATCGCCTGGAGCAGCCGCCGCTGACGCTGCTCAACCACGCCAACGTATTCTGCCGGGAGGGTCTCGACATCGGCACCCGCGCCTTCCTCCCGCACCTGCCACGCAGCCTCGGCGCGCTACGCGCCGCCGACCTGGGCTGCGGCAACGGGGTGCTCGGCATCGCCTACGCGCTGCTCAACCCGCAGGCCGAGCTGACCCTGGTGGATGAGTCGTACATGGCCGTGCAGTCGGCGCGGGAAAACTGGCGAGCGGCGCTGGGCGAGCGGCCGGCGACGTTCCGCGCCGACGATGGCCTGGCCGGCCAGGCGGCGGGCTCGCTGGACCTGGTCCTGTGCAACCCGCCGTTCCACCAGCAGCAGGTGGTCGGCGACTTCCTCGCCTGGCGCATGTTTCTCCAGGCTCGCGATGCCCTGGCGGCGGGCGGCGAACTGTGGATCGTCGGCAACCGCCACCTGGGCTACCACGCCAAGCTCAAGCGGCTGTTCCGCGGGGTCGAGCAGGTCGCGGCGAATCCGAAGTTCGTGATCCTGAAAGCGGGAAAATAGTCAGCCGAGCGCCGCCGGGGTGTCCACGTCGCGGAGTACGCCCGGATCGTCGCACGGCACCTCGCACCAGGCCGGACGATGGGCCTGCAGCACACGGCGCGCGCCCTGGTCGCCGTCCAGTTGCGCAAGCGCGTCCCAGAAAGCGCGGCCGAACAGCACCGGATGGCCGCGCTGACCGTCGTACAGGGGAAACACGATGGCTTCGGGAGTGGCCATCGCGGCCAGACGCTCGAGGGTATCGGCGGCGATCCAGGGCATGTCGCCGAGCAGGACGGCGATGGCCCGGGCCGTGCTGTTCCTCGCCGCCGCGACGCCGGCGGCCAGGCTGTGGCCCATGCCCAACGATGCATCGAGGCTGTGGACAAGCCGCTGCTGCGCCGGCAGGCCCAGGCTCGCCGGGGTGTCTCCGGCACGCACCACCACCCGCACCTCGGCGAACGCCTCGCGCGCCCGCGCCACGCTGGCCGCCAGCAGGGTCGTGCCATCAGCCAGGCGCGCCAGGCGCTTGTCGCTGCCGAAGCGGCGCCCCTGCCCGGCCGCCAGGACCAGGCACAGCACCTCGTCGGCGGCGACCATCAGAGCCGCTCGCGGGGAATGCCGTTGCGGATGCGAAGAATGTCCGCCAGCACCGCCAGGGCGATTTCCGCCGGCGTCTTGCTGCCGAGGTTGAGGCCGATCGGCGCGTGGATCCGCGCCAGTTCGGCATCGCCCAGGCCGCCGATGCGCCGCAGGCGCTCGAAGCGTTTCTCCGAGGTCGCCCGCGATCCCATCACGCCGATATAGAAGGCTTCGGTACGCACCGCCTCGAGCATCGCCAGGTCGTCGATCTTCGGATCGTGGGTCAACGCCACCACCGCCGTATCGGCGTGGCAACCGCCGTCGGCGATGAACAGCGAGGGCAGCTCGCGACGGATCTCGATGCCCTCCAGCAGCACGCCGCGCAAGGCTTCTTCGCGCGGGTCGCAGAGGATCACCTCGAAGCCCAGGCCCTTGCCGAACTCGGCGCAGGCATGGGCGACGCTGGAATAGCCGGCCAGCAGCAGGCGCTGGGCAGCGCCGACGCGCAAGCGCACGCACTCGCCGTCGCGTTCAGCCCGAGGGCCGTGGCTGGAATCGTCGCGCAGGCTGCGCGCGCCGCTGCCCAGTTCGACCTCGCGCAGCAGGCGGCGCTGACCAAGCAACGCCGACTCCAGCTCGCGCAGATGGGCCTGGACATCGCAGTCCGGCGCCAGGTTTTCCACCAGTACGTCGAGGATGCCGCCGCAGGGCAGGCGGATGTTCGAGTTCGGGTCGTCGCCCTCGCCGTAGCGCACGATCACCGCGGGATCGGGGAAACCGCCGGCGGCGACCCGCTCGAGGAAATCATCCTCGACGCAGCCGCCGGACAGCGAGCCGATCCATTCACCGCTGGCGTTCACCGCCAGCAGCGATCCCGGCGCGCGGGGCGCCGAGCCATAGGTCGTGAGCACGGTACAGAACCACACCCGTTCGCCGCCCACGGACCACTTCAGCGCCTTGCGGACCACCTGTAGATCGAGGTGTTGCACGATTCACTTCACCTTGACGGTATGCGCCGAAGCGCTCTCCATCTTCAATTGCGCGACCTGTTGGGGACCGAGGTCACCGGGCAATCCGCCCCAGGTCTGGCGCAGGTAGTTGAGCAGGTCCGTGAGTTGCTCGTCGTCGAGTTTCCCGGCGAAACCGGGCATCGGTTGCATGCGTTCGAAGCCGGTGAACTGCTGTTCGACGATGCCGTCTTCGATCACTCGCAACAGATTACGCGGGTCTTGCAGGCGCAGGGTAGTGTTGCCGTTCATCGCCACCGCGATATGCGGCTTGCCCTCGCCTTCGCCGCCGTGGCAGCCGGCGCAGACGTTGAGGTACTGCTGGCGACCGCGCTTGCCGCTGTCGTTCAGCTGCGCCTCGGGCAGCGCCTGGACCACCTTGGCCGGCGGCGGCTGGTCGCCGAGCAGGTAGGTGGCCATGGCTGCCAGGTCGCTGTCGTCGAGGTGCTGGGTGCTGTGGTGCACCACCGGGAACATCTCGTTGAACATGCTGCCCTGGGCGCTCATGCCGTGCTTGAGGAAGCTCGCCAGGTCCGGCTGGGTCCAACCGCGCGCGGCAAGGTCGCCGGGCAGCAGGCTGGGCGCCAGGTAGCCGTTGAGCAGGCCGCCGCTCAGGCGCTTGTCCTGCTCCAGGGCGCCGGCCAGGTTGCGCGGGGTATGGCACTCGCCGCAGTGGCCGAGCACCTCGACCATGTACTGCCCGCGCTTCCAGGCCTCGCTGCGCCCTTCCTCCGGCTGCAAGCGCACGCTCTTGCCGTAGAGCAGGTTCCAGCCGGCCAGGCCCATGCGCACGTTGAACGGGAAGCTCAGGCTGGTCTGCGGCGCCGGCCGGGCGATCGGCTCCTGGGCCATCAGGTAGGCGTAGATGGCGTCGGCATCCTCGCGCTCGATCAGGTGATAGGAGGTGTAGGGCATCGCCGGATAGAGGTAGGCGCCGTCCTTGCGCTTGCCCTCGGTAAGAGCGGCGAAGAACTCGTCGGCGCTGTAGGCGCCGATGCCGTGTTCCTTGTCCGGGGTGATGTTGGTGCCGTAGATGGTGCCGAACGGCGACTGGATCGGCAGCCCGCCGGCGAACGGCGCGCCGCCCTCGGCGGTATGGCAGGCCATGCAGTCGGCGGCGCGGGCGAGGTATTCGCCGCGCTTGACCAGCGCCGCGTCGGCGCCGGCGGCGGAGGCCAGGAACGGCGACAGCGCGGCCAGCGCCAGGGCGAGGCCGGAAAGGGTCCGCTTCATCCTCAAGCCTCCTTGACCAGGCCGAGTTCGTCGAGCACGTCGCGGGTGGCGCTGTAGTAGCGCACGTAGCCGGTGCAACGGCAGATGTGATGGCCGAGGCTGTCCTCGATCGCCTGCTCCAGCTCGCTGCGCTTGATCGGCTGGCGCTGGGCTTTTTCCACCAGCACGGTGGCGGCGTTGACGAAGCCCGGCGCGCAATAGCTGCACTGGAAGGCGAACTGGTCGACGAACTTCTGCTGGATCGGGTTCAGCTCGCGGATGTCGCCATTCTCGTCGCGCTGGGCATGGCCCTCGATGGTGCGAACCTTCTTGCCGTCGAAGTAGTGCGCGCCGGTGATGCAGGTGCGCACTTCCTCGCTGGTGCCGTCCGGATTGTCGACGATCACCACGCAGGCATGGCAGATGCCCTGGCCACAGCCCAGGCGCGAGCCGGTGAGGTTCTGGTATTCGTGCAGGTAGTCGATCATCGGCAGGTCTTCGGCGACCTCCACCGGACCGACGGCTTGACCGTTGAGGGTCATCTGGAGCTTGCGGTTAGCCATGGAGGGCCTCCTTGATGCGGGCGGGAGTGATGGGCAGGTCGCGGACGCGCTTGCCGGTGGCGTGCGCCACGGCGTTGGCGATGGCGCCGACCACCGGGATCATCACCACCTCGGCGATGCCCTTGGCCGGGTCGGTCGGCGACAGCGGCGGGAGGATCTCCGCCGTCTGGCTCCACGCCGCCACGTCCTTCGCCCGCGGCAACCGGTAGCGGTTGAAGTTCCAGTCCCCTTCCGCGGGGCCGCCCTCGTAGAGCGGCATTTCCTCCAGCAGCGCATGGCCGATACCCATGGCGATGCCGCCCTCCAGCTGACCCTTGACCAGCTCCGGCACCAGCACCCGGCCGCACTCGATCCAGGAATGGTGGTCGAGCACCTGCACCTCGCCGCTGCCCTTGTTCACCTTCAGCTCGACCAGGGTCGCCACCGGACTGTAGTAGGTGACCATCGCGTTGTTCAGCTGGGTCGCCGGATAAGCCGGATTCTGCCGGTCGAGCAGGTGGAAGCCGGCGCTGTTCATCATCGCCTTCTTCACTCCCGGCGCGCCGTCGCCGTACTTCACCGCCATGGCGTCGAGCGGCAGGCGCTCGCGCACGCCATCGATGACGAAGTCCGCCTCGGCCCAGCTCCAGCGGTTGAAGCCGTGGACGCTGACGCCGGTGACCAGGCCCATCTCGTGGGCCTTCTTCGCCAGCTCGGTGAAGGGAATCGGCGCCAGGCCGTTGCCGGTCAACTGGCCGTCGACCCATACCGCGTTTTCGCGGCGCACCACATAGGGATTGGCCTGGCCGCCGAACGGACCGCTGCGCCACAGCTCCAGGGCCGCCGGCCACAGGCCGTGGTTGAACAGCACGCGCGCGGCTTCGCGGGTGGCGTGGCTGAAATAGAACGCCGAGTTGGTCGCCGACGACGGCGAGGCCAGCTTGCCGACCCAGCGCGGATCGCGTAGCGCGGCGTCCTGCTCGGCCTGGCTCATCAGGTAGGGATTGCCCTTGGTGGTGAGCCGCAGCTCGGGCCATTCGGTCTCGGCGGTCTTCACCTCGTCCGCCGGACGGCCGAGGAAGTCGCCGACCACGAAGGCCTGCGAGGTGGACATCCCGGTACCGATCTCGGTGCCGATGTGGCGCAGGCTGATGCGCCCGTCGGCGCTGAACTCGATGCTCGCCATCGGCGCCTCGGCGCCGGTGCCGAAGTCCTTCTGGCAAATGGCGAAGCCGACCCCATACCAGTTGTCCGGGTCTTCCGCGTCGAAGCGCTTCTTGCGTGCGTCGCGGTCCTTCCAGACCTCGTGGGCAGCGGCCTTGTCGAGGATCTCGTGCAGGCGCAGGGCACCGGCCGGGACCGCGCCCTGGGTGTTCTTCATGCCCGAGCGCAGGGCGTTGCGACGACGCAGGTCGATGGCGTCGACGCCCAGCCGGCCAGCGATCTCGTCGACCATCATCTCGGTCGCGGCCATGGTCTGCAGGGTACCGTAGCCGCGCATCGAGCCGGCCTCCACGCCGCGCGAATGATAGGCGGTGACCGCCAGGTCGTTCTGCGGCATGTAGTAGATCGACTGCGCGGCGGTGGCGCCCACCGCCGCCACCGAGGCGCTGTAGTTGGCGCGCCCGCCGCCGTCGGCGCTCATGTCGGCGCGGAAGATGCGGAAGCCGAGGTCGTTCCTGTCTACCGCCAGTTGGTAGCGGATGTCGAACGGGTGGCGCTTGATGCCGCTCTGGAACTGCTCGTAGCGGTCGTTGGCCAGGCGCACCGGCACACCCTCGCCATACAGCGCGGCGAGCGCGGCATAGAAGACGAAGATGTTGTTGTCCTTGGAGCCGTAGCCGACGGTATAGCCCGGATGGATGTTGAACTTCTCCAGGGCGAAGCGCGACGGCTTGATCATGTGCACGCTTTCGTAGGCGACTTCGAACGGGCACTGGGTGGCGACCACGAAGTGCAAGGTCTTGCTCGCCGCGTCGTACCAGCCGTTGCCGTTGTCCGGCTCCAGTGCCGCCGGCTCGATCGATGGGGTCTTGTAGCGCTCGTCGAAGACCAGCCAGTCCTGCGGCGGGTTTTCCAGTTGCTCGGCCATGCGCTTGGCATGGAACAGCCCCTGCTCGGTGAGGTCGCCGTGCAGCTTCGGCTCGCTGGTCCATACCGGTTTGCGGTTGAGGATGGTGGGGAACAGCATCGAGTCCTTCAGGCTGGAGAACTCGTCGTCCTCGTAGGGCGTCTTGCCGCCGACCCGGACGAAGCGATAGCTGCCGTAGGGATCGCCCTGGTACAGCGGGGCCTGGGCGCCATAGCGGATCGCCTTGTCGTTGAACTTGAGCTTGAGCTTGGCCCGGCGGAAGCGCTCGAAGTCGTTCCAGATCAGGATCGCCACCGGATGGCCGATGAACATCGGCACCTTGCCCGGCGGCAGGAGCGGATCGGGCGAATGCGCCTCGGGGAAGACGATGCCGTCCTTCTCCAGGTCGGCGGCGGTGACGATACGGTCCGGCTGCAACTCGGCGCCCAGCCAGGAAAGGTCGTGGCCTTCGTAGATGCGGTCGGCGCGAACGGTCTTCAGCAACATGGCGTGGCCTTGCTGCTGCGGCCAGCCGGGCATGTCCCTGGCGCGGATATCGCGGGCGAACACCTTGTTGCCGCAGACCTTGGACAAGGCGTCGTTACGGAAACGGACCTGACCGTTGCCCGCCATCCAGCGCTGGGCGGAAACGGTCACCTGGTTCTCGAACAAGGCAGCGAACGCCTGGCTGCCGAGCGGCGCCAGGGTGACACCCACGCCGGCGATCAACCCGCCCTGGAGAAAGGCGCGCCGGGATATATCACGGTTGGACATGCAAGTTCCTCTGGGTGGTACGGTTCCCACCCATGTCGTTATTCAGGCTTGAACAGCTCGTCCGGACGGACGAGGTGGAGCACGCAGGCGGAAAAACCTGACTCAGGAGTTAATTTTAGCGACAAGTCGCACCCGAGGAAAAGTCCCGTCTACCGCTGGAAGGACCCATGGACACTCGACTTTGGTCGCCTGCCAGGCCGGCTCCAACCTTTTCGTGCGCTTCTCTGAATCTTCGATTTCGGCAATGGCAACAGCCAAGAGGTAACCACATGTTACTCTCCGCCCTCCTCTCGAAACGCCCGACCCCAGCATGTCCAGCCAACCCAGCTCCCTGCTCCGCCATCGTCCCTTCCTCGCCTTCTGGCTGGCCCGCGTCTGCACCGCCAGCGGCTTCCAGATGCTCACCGTGGCCATCGGCTGGCACATCTACGAACTGACCGGCAATGTCCTCGACCTGGGCCTGGTAGGCCTGGTCGAATTCCTCCCGCGGGTACTGTTCATGCTCCACACCGGGCATGTTGCCGACCGCTACGACCGACGCAGAATCGCCGCCCTCTGCCAGGCCGGCCAGGCCCTGGTGGCGGTGGCACAGGTGCTCGGCGCGGCTTCGGGAGAGATCACCCGCAACATGATCTTCGTCCTCGCCTTCGCCCTCGGTACCGCCCGCGCCTTCGAAATGCCGACCACCCAGGCGCTGCTGCCGAACCTGGTACCGGCCGGGCTGTTCCCGCGCGCGGTGGCCGCTTCGGCTTCGGCGATGCAGGCGGCGACCATTGCCGCCCCGGCCCTCGGCGGCCTGCTCTATGCGTTCGGTGCCTCCTGGGTCTACGTGCCGACCGCGACTCTCTACGTCCTCGCGTGCGTCCTGACGCTCAGCCTGCCGGTACGCAACCAGCCGCTCACCCAGGGCAAGGCCACCCTCGACTCGCTGCTCGCCGGCATCCGTTTCATCCGCAGCCGACCGGACATCTTCGGGGCAATCTCCCTCGACCTGTTCGCCGTGCTCCTCGGCGGCGCCACCGCCCTGCTCCCGGTGTTCGCCAAGGACATCCTGCTCACCGGGCCCTGGGGCCTCGGCCTGCTGCGCTCGGCTCCAGCGGTGGGCGCCCTGGCGATGTCGTTCTGGCTGGCGCACTTCAGCATCGAACGCAACGTCGGGCGGATCATGTTCCTCTCCGTGGGCATCTTCGGCCTGGCAACCATCGCCTTCGGCCTGTCGAAATCGTTCTGGCTGTCCCTCGGCGTGCTGGTGGTACTCGGCGCCGCGGACATGGTCAGCATGGTCATCCGCGGCGCCTTCGTGCAGCTCGAAACCCCCGACGAGATGCGCGGCCGGGTCAGCGCGGTGAACGGCCTGTTCATCGGCGCCTCGAACCAGCTCGGCGAGTTCGAGTCCGGGCTCACCGCACATTGGTTCGGCACGGTACCGGCAGTGGTCCTCGGCGGGATCGGCACCCTGGTGGTCACCGGAGCATGGATGAAGCTGTTCCCTAGCCTGGCGCAACGCGACCGCCTGCACTGAGGCCAATGCCGTCGCGCGTCGCTGCCCCGACAGCGGCGTATCGGCGATAACGCCTGGGGCGTTATCCGTCCTCCCCATGGAACACCGCACCTTCTCGGCAATAAGAAAGCCCGGCATCGAGCCGGGCTTTTCTCGCACCTTGCGGCGTGATCCGCGGTGTCAGGCGGGGCGCCGCATCTCCCGATGCAGGCGGTCGACGGTGCGCTCGCTACCGTTGTCGGCCAGGCGCAGATCGACGCGCCCCATGTCCTTGTGCAGACGGTCGACGGTCTGTTCGCTGCCGTTCTCGGCCAGGCGCGCCTCGCGGCTGGTCATGTCGCGGTGCAAGCGATCGATGGTCTGCTCGCTGCCGCTTTCGGCGACCCGGCGTTCTTCCTGGACGCGCGGCGCCTGGGTCTTGCGCAGGCGTTCGAGGGTACGGTCGGAACCGTCGGAGGCGATCAGTTGTTGGGCACCGCGCAGGGCGATGGATTCGACCCGCGGTGCAGCGAAGGCGGCATTGGCGGTCAGGGTAGCAAGGGCGATGGCGAGGATCAGCGGGCGTTTCATGGCAGTGGCTCCAGGTATTCGTTACGTGGGGCCATTCTCTGTTCGGGAAACTCGATTGGAAAACGAAGCGCGCCAATAGTATTCATCGACGTTTGAAATAGTGCAAATAACCGCTCTAGCACAGCAGTTACAGCAAGAATACGCCTCTCCGACCGGCCTTGACACGGATTGACGGCATCGATATGAAAAATCGAAGAAATCGAAAGTTTGAGAAGAACACTCGGAATTGAGCACGAACCTCCCTCTCCGCAGAACCGGAGAGGGGCTCCGTCAGCAGCCTCCGGAACGGAGGCCGGCAGGGTTCAGAAGCGCGCCACCACGTTGAACAGGACCCGCGTCTCGCGCTTCCCATCGCGCTGGTCGGCTGGCTCGCCGATGACCTGGCGGGCAATCTCCGGGTTGAACGACAACTGGTCGGTGAGGTTGAAGCGCACCCCGGCACCGATCGAGCCGAGCTTCTGCTGCTCGTCATCGTCCACGTCGAGGTTGTAGGTCTTGCCCCAGTCGTAGAAAGCGTAGGCCTGGTAGCTGCGCAGCCAGCTATAGCCCACCGCCTGGCCATAGCGCGGTTCGAGCTTCAGGGCGAAGCCACGGTCACCGGTGATGTTGCCCGGGGCGAAGCCGCGACCGATCCCGCTGCCGCCGACGCCGAAGCGCTCGCTCGGCAGCAACGGGTCGAAGCTGTACTGCCATTGCAACTCGCCATACACCGACCAGGGTCCGCCGAGCCCTTGCAGACGCCCGATGTTGCCGTTGAGATAGACGAAACGTCCGTCGGCCACTTCGCGGGAACGACGTTCATCGTCCTTCTTGGTCGCGCCCCACATGTCCAGGCCGATGTTGTTGCGCACCTCCGCCAGGTTGATGCCCATCCAGCGGTCGACCCAGTCATAGGTCAGGCGTTGCTGGAACACCCGCACATGGTCACGACCGGGGTTCGAGGCGTCGCTGGCGAAGTCGCGCAGGCGGGTCTCGGTATCCTTCCACTGCAACGCCAGGCCGCCGCTCAGGTTCTGCGAGCGCGAGCGGATGAAGGGATGGTTGTAGGAAATGCTGCCTTCGGTGCTCTTGCTGACGCTGTCGAAGGGGAATACCGAGTCCGGAATGTCCGGGTTGACCTTCGAATAGGAACCCATGATCTGCAGGGTATCGCCGGCGAACATGCCACCCAGCGGCAACGTACCGCGCAACTGGATGTAGCGGGTGGCATCGCTGAACGGCGAGATCGCGCCGAGTACGTCGATCTGCTCGTAGAAGCCCAGGCGGGAGAACTCGGTGGCGCCGAAGGCCAGGGTGGTCGGGTCGGTGTAGTGCGAGCCGCGGTTGTCGAGGCTGACGAAGCCTTCGTATCGCTGCTGCTGCAAGGCCACGTCGAGGTTCGACGAGCCCAGCGCCTGACCCGGGCTGAGCACGCTCTGCACGTTGACCCCCGGCAGGTCGCCGACCAGCAGCAGGCCGCGCTCCAGGGTATCGGCATCCAGCGGACGTTTTTCGGTCAGCGGCGCGAGCAGTTCCTCCACTCGCACCCGCGGCCCATCGACGGTTCCCTTGATCTGCACGTGTTCGAGGTAACCCTCGATCACCTGCAGGCGTACCTTGCCGCCCTCGATGCTCTGCTCCGGCACCACTACCTGGGTCAACAGGTAGCCGTCCTGGCGGTACTTGGCGGTGAGGCGGTTGGCCAGGTCGACCAGTTCGGCCAGGGACACCTGCTTGCCGAGCATATGCTGGTAATAGGACTCGAGCACCGCCTTGTCATAGCGGGTGTTGCCTTCGATGCGTATCTCGCGCAGTTCGAAGCGGATCTGTTCGCTGCCTTGCGGCGCGACCTGCTTGGGCACCACCAGCGGCGCCTCGGGCTTGGCTTGCGGCTCGCTGCGGGGCTTGAAGCGTTCATCAAGCTGGGATGGCTGTACAGTCCCTGGCAACTCCACGGCGGCGGCGGAAGCAGCCAGCATCCCGCAGCCACAGAGCGTCACCCAGCGAAGCGTCCATTGCGAAGGTTTCATCATTCACCTCGGGCAGATGACGCACTACCGCCCGGAGACGATAGTGCGCATTGCGAAAAGGGTTAGAAATTCAGAGGCTTGTTGAAGCAGCTCCAGTAGTCGGCCAGGTAGCTCTGGTTCGAGCAACCCGCCCCACTCTCGGCCTCTGCTCTGAGCGGACGATCGGTGAACTGCCCCACCCGCTTGGCGCTGGCGTCCTCCGCCGGACCCGCGGCGGTAGCCGGCAGCAGGTTAGGATCGCTGACGTCCATGCCCAGAGCGTAGGCGCGCAGGAACGGGTTTTCGAGGAACGGGTTTTCCAGCGTGGTGGTGCGGTAGACCGCATCCCCGGGGGTATCCGGATCGCGCCCCTTCTGCAGTTCGCGCAAGTCGGAGAGCGCTGCCAGTTGCCCCAGGTCGCCCGGCGTGACCGGCAGCGGCAGGATGCTCAGCAGGTTGCCCTGGTAGTTGAGCTGGTAGTTGCCGCTGGTGAGGGCAAGCCCACCCTGGAGGATGTCGTACTGGCCTACGGCTTCGCCGCCCACCCGACCGAGCCCGCCGGCGAGCACCTGACCGGCGCTATCGCCATTCTTCAGGCCGGAAACCTGATAGGTCAGCGCCGGGTCGGCGGTGCCGACCTGCTTGCTCTTGGCATCGGCGAATACGTTGAGCAGCGCCTTGGTGATGGTCAGGTCATTACCCTGGTAGGCCAGGTCATAGTTGCCACTGGTCAGCACCAGGCCGCCCTGGTTGATGCCATACACACCCACGTTCTCGCCTGCGTCGCGGTTCAGCCCGCCGGTCAGGATCGAGCCGGCGCTGTCACCGTTCTTCAGGCCGCTGACCTGGTAGGTCAGGCTCGGGTCAGCGTCGCCATAGACCTTGGTCTTGCCGTCGGCGATCACATTGAGCAGCGCCTTGGTGATGGTCAGGTTGTTGCCCTGGTAAGCCAGGTCATAGTTACCGCTGACCAGACCCAGGCCACCCTGCTGAATCGCATAGTTGCCTACGTTTTCGCCGGAGACACGAACCAGGCCGCCGCCATTGAGCACCGCGCCAGCGGTATCGCCATTCTTCAGGCCGCTGACCTGGTAGGTCA
>OKPX01000019.1_pt1 | contig 148219 bp, 138 predicted proteins | sample 1613911 | NCBI WGS metagenome assembly OKPX01 (sample SAMN04436892, study PRJEB24849) | human gut metagenome | biome: human gut; feature: NICU; material: stool | host: Homo sapiens | place: USA: Saint Louis, MO | collected 2012-02-03 | reverse complement strand
TGATTCGATGTGTTTGCGGGAAAAAAATCGGCCCAGATCCGCGAAATTTTAATCAGCGAGTCAGCTTGGGAAGAAATGACCTGCTTATTCGCACCTTCCTTAGGTTGCTAACCTTAAAAATCGAATGATAAATCGCGCCTTGTTTTCAAAAAATAACATTCATAAGTGAAGGTAAACCACGATGGGATATGGACAAATATTGCCCATTTTGTGATCAATTTTTTACTTTGAACCATACAAATTCCCTGAATGTTGCCGATAAAGGAATTAACTCTCAATTCCGAGTAAGCATGTCCCTTCACTGCAAGGAAATAATTATGCGTATGCTTCAAAACTTTACTATCCGAATCGTCATGCTGGTGATCCTGGGCATTTTTGGCCTGCTGTGGTCCGGTGTCGGTTTGTATAGCGTTTTCTCTCTTTCAAAAGTGGCAGATGGCAATGAAGTTGATCGCCAGCTTGTGTCACAAATGACGTTGCTTAGCCAGGGCAATGACCAGTACTTCCGTTTTGTTACGCGCCTTAGTCGTGCGATGGAGGCAAAAAGCGCAGGCGGTGCAGTCGATTTTGCCCCTGCACAGCAGTCGCTTGAGAGCATGGCGAAAAAACTCACCGAGTTTAAAGCTATCTCTCCCGGACCTATGGATCCGAAGGTATCAGAGCAGGTAATCGCTGCCTGGCAGGCACTGCTTGATCAGGGTGTCACACCGCAGATGCAGGCGGCTCAACAAGGGTCGGTTGAAGCCTATCGTCAGCAGGCAAACAACGTGACCCCTGCATTGAGTCGGGCATTTGGCGCAACCACTGACAGCTTTAATAAAGCGGCAGGTGCCAGTCTTGACGAAACCCGTGTCATGGTTGACAGCCAGACCCACATCATCCGCGTGATTATTATTGTGGCAATGGTGCTGGGGTTACTGATTCTGCTATTCACCGACCGCTACCTGGTGACCATGCTGGTGAGACCGTTAGATGCCATCCGTGCTCACTTCACGAAAATGGCACAGGGTGACCTTAGCCAGCCAATCCCGGATTTTGGTCGCAATTGCGTAGGACGTGTCGTGCCATTGCTGCGTGCGACTCAGGATAGCCTGCGAGATGCGGTCAGCTCTATCCGTAACGGTAGTGAGAATATCTGGCGCGGCGCGACCGAGATTTCCAGCGGCAACAATGATCTCTCTTCCCGTACCGAAGAGCAGGCGGCAGCGCTGGAACAGACGGCAGCCAGCATGGAACAACTGACGGCAACGGTGAAACTGAACGCCGATAACGCCAGCCAGGCAAGTGAATTGGCCGATGTCGCCTCCTCAACGGCAAGTAAGGGCGGCGCGCTGGTAGAGGAAGTCATCAGTACAATGGATGGCATCTCTCAAAGCTCGAAGAAAATTGCAGAAATCACTACAGTCATTAATAGCATTGCCTTCCAGACCAACATTCTGGCCCTTAACGCCGCTGTCGAAGCTGCTCGTGCGGGTGAGCAGGGGCGTGGTTTTGCGGTTGTTGCAGGCGAAGTGCGTAACCTGGCCAGCCGAAGCGCAGGCGCGGCGAAAGAGATCGAATCGCTTATCGCAGACTCCGTTACCCGCGTAGAGAAAGGCGCCAAACTGGTCAATGACACCGGCACTACAATGGAAGGCATTCTGCGTGCGGTTACCGAAGTGACCACCATCATGAAACAGATTGCTGCTGCATCTGCGGAGCAGAGCAAAGGCATTTCGCAGGTAGGCGTCGCCATCACCCAGATGGATAGTGTCACCCAGCAGAACGCCTCGCTGGTAGAAGAAATTTCTGCTGCAGCGGCGGCGCTTGAGGTACAAACAGAAGAGTTGCAGCGTTCTGTACAACAGTTCCGTTTGTCTGCTAATGAGCAGGTCAACGTCGCTGCGCCGACAGCAGTGAAAACACCTGCCTTGCGCGGTACCGCTAAGAAAGCCGCTTCTTCGTCAGATGAATGGGTCTCGTTTTAAATAACACTGTTGCTGCTCAAAATATCGCTATATAGTTATGTATATATCGTTTGAGGGCAGTAAGAATGGAAAACCATTTTGGCAAAGGGTTGATGGCAGGGCTCAAGGCAACACAGGCGGATGACGCCAGTAGGGTCACGCATTTTTGTTCTGACTATAAACGCGGTTTTGTGCTCGGTTTTTCGCATCGTATGTTCGAAAAAACCGGTGACAGGCAACTGAGTGCCTGGGAGGCAGGCGTGCTGACGCGACGCTATGGGCTGGATAAAGAGATGATCATGGATTTTTTCCGTGAGAGCCATTCCGGCACGGCGATGCGTTTTTTTATGGCAGGCTACCGGGCCGAACGCTAAGCATACCGGCACCGTTTTTAGCCTTTTAGAAAGCCACTCTTCTGCGTGGCTTTCTTCGTTTTTATCCCCTGTGTAAATCCTCTGTACTTTGTGACATACCACGCTGATATTGAATGTTTCGTTCGTATAGACACACTTTTTGTATGATTACTTGATCGCACGCGCACACCCATTGCCTGAATCCAGTGTAAAAACAGGGCTAATTTTTGGCAAAGGAATGACAATGCATGGCCGACGAAATTCCTCAACTGACTTCTTTTACCTCCTGCGGCATTAATCGTCGCGATTTTATGAAGCTTTGTACCGCACTGGCAGCCACGATGGGGCTTAGCAGCACTGCTGCTGCGAAGATGGCGCAAGCCGTTACACAGAGCAAGCGCCCGCCCGTGGTCTGGATTGGCGCGCAGGAGTGTACTGGGTGTACTGAATCGCTGCTTCGCGCAACACATCCCACCGTTGAAAACCTTGTGCTGGAAACCATCTCGCTGGAGTACCACGAAGTACTGAGCGCCGCGTTTGGTCACCAGGTCGAAGAGAACAAACACCACGCTCTGGAAACCTATAAAGGGCAGTACGTTCTGGTGGTAGACGGTTCGATTCCGCTTAAAGACAACGGCATTTATTGCATGGTGGCGGGCGAACCGATTATCGACCACATCCGTAAAGCGGCAGAAAATGCCGCGGCGATTATCGCGATTGGTTCCTGTTCTGCATGGGGCGGTGTGGCCGCAGCCGGGGTTAACCCCACCGGGGCGGTGGGTCTGCAAGAAGTGCTCCCAGGCAAAACGGTGATTAATATTCCAGGCTGCCCGCCCAACCCACACAATTTCCTCGCCACAGTGGCGCACATTATTACCTTTGGCAAACCGCCGAAGCTTGATGCGAAAAACCGTCCGCTCTTTGCCTATGGTCGGCTGATTCACGAACATTGCGAACGTCGTCCTCATTTCGATGCCGGACGTTTCGCCAAAGAGTTTGGCGATGACGGGCATCGTGAAGGCTGGTGCCTCTACCATTTGGGATGTAAAGGTCCGGAAACCTGGGGCAACTGTTCAACGCTGCAATTCTGCGACGTGGGCGGCGTCTGGCCGGTTTCGATTGGTCACCCTTGCTATGGCTGTAACGAAGAAGGTGTTGGCTTCCACAAAGGCATTCACCAACTGGTGCATGTTGAAAACACCACGCCTCGCGTTGATAAGCCGCAGGTGAACAGCAAAGAAGGCGGTGTGATGTCGGCTTCCGCTGTTGGTCTGCTGGGTGGGGTGGTGGGATTACTGGCAGGCGTCGGGGTAATGACGGTGCGCGAGCTGGGCCGCCAGCAAAAGAAAAACAACGCTGACTCACAGGGAGAGTGACCGTGAACAGACGTAACTTTCTGAAGGTGGCCTCCGGCGGAGCGCTACTGGCGGGGGGAGCACTACCCGTTTCCGCCGCTGTGCATAACCGCCCGGCGATACCGGGCGCGTGGGGAATGCTCTACGACTCCACCCTGTGTGTCGGTTGCCAGGCGTGCGTCACCCGCTGTCAGGACATCAACTTCCCGGCACGTAACCCACAGGGTGAGCAGACCTGGTCGAATAATGCCAAACTCACCCCCTATACCAACAATATTATCCAGGTGTGGCGTAGCGGTACGGCGCAGCATAAAGATCAGCCGACAGACGGTTATGCCTACATCAAAAAACAGTGCATGCACTGCGTTGACCCGAACTGTGTTTCTGTCTGCCCGGTTTCGGCCCTGAAAAAAGATCCCAAAACCGGCATCGTCCATTACGACGCCAGCGTCTGTACCGGTTGCCGCTATTGCATGGTTGCCTGTCCCTACAACGTGCCGAAGTACGATTACAACAACCCCTTCGGCGCGCTGCATAAATGTGAGCTCTGTAATCAGGCGGGCGTGGAGCGGCTCAACAAAGGGGGGCTGCCGGGGTGTGTCGAAGTCTGCCCAACCGGCGCGGTGATTTTCGGTACGCGCGAAGCATTGCTGGCTGAGGCGCAAAAGCGTCTGAAACTGCAACCCGGCAGTGAATATTCTTACCCGCGCCAGACGCTGGATGCCAACGATCCTAACGTTCGCGAAGTCCCGAAATATCATCCGCACCTTTATGGCGAGCATGAAGGGGGAGGCACGCAGGTCATGGTACTGACGGGCGTGCCTTATACCTGTCTGGGCTTGCCGGAGCTGGATGATGTTTCGACCGGTGCGCGTTCAGAAAACATTCAGCATACGGTGTACAAGGGGATGATGTTGCCGCTGGCCGTTCTTGCGGGTTTGACCGCGCTGGTGTATCGCCATACCCGAAGCGATGACCATAAGGGAGGGGATGACGATGCATCATGATCCGCAGCCGCTTGGCGGAAAGTTACTCAGTAAACCGATCTATATGTTTGGGCCGCTGATCGTCTTGTGCGGGCTGTTTATCCTCAAGCGCCTGGTTTTCGGTCTGGGATCCGTTTCCGATCTGAATGGTGGGTATCCGTGGGGGATTTGGATCGCCTTCGACTTGCTCATCGGCACCGGTTTCGCCTGTGGCGGCTGGGCGCTCGCCTGGATGGTCTATGCCTTTAATCGTGGCGAATATCATCCGCTGGTGCGTCCGGCACTGCTGGCCAGCCTGTTCGGTTATTCGCTGGGGGGCTTATCCATTACCGTCGACGTTGGTCGCTACTGGAACCTGCCGTATTTCTACATTCCGGGCCATTTTAACGTCAACTCGGTGCTATTTGAGACCGCGGTGTGCATGACGATTTATATCGGCGTGATGGCGCTGGAGTTTGCCCCTGCTTTGCTGGAGCGTCTGGGCTGGAAGGTGTCGCTAAAACGGCTCAATAAAGTGATGTTTTTCATCATTGCGCTGGGTGCGTTACTGCCTACCATGCACCAGTCGTCAATGGGGTCGCTGATGATTGCCGCCGGGCACAAAGTACATCCGCTATGGCAAAGCTATGAAATGCTGCCGCTTTTCTCGTTGCTGACGGCGTTTATTATGGGCTTCTCCATCCTCATTTTTGAAGGTTCTTTGCTACAGGCGGGGTTAAAAGGAAACGGGCCGGATGAACGGCACCTGTTCAGTAAACTTACCGGTACGTTGAGCGTGCTGCTGGCGCTGTTTCTGGTGGCGCGCTTTGGCGAGCTTATCTGGCGTAACAAACTGTCGTTCGCTTTTGCCGGGGATGGTTACAGCCTGATGTTCTGGACCGAAATACTGCTGCTGGCTTTCCCGCTGGTGGTGTTTCGTGTGCCGCGCCTGCGCAACGACGCCCGGTTCCTGTTTACCGGTGCGGTGAGTATGCTGCTGGGTTGTGCGCTGTGGCGTCTGTCCTACTCTTTGCTGGCATTCAATCCCGGTGACGGCTACCACTACTTCCCAACGGCCGAAGAGCTGATCATTTCCATTGGTTTTGTGGCAACGGAGATTTGCGCGTACATCCTACTTATCCGCCTGTTACCCATAATTCCCCCGTTAAAACAATCAGAAAGCCATGAGGCGAGTAAAGCATGAGTCAACGTATCACCATCGATCCGGTGACCCGTATTGAGGGTCATTTACGCATTGATTGCGAAATTGAAAACGGCGTGGTTTCCCGTGCCTGGGCATCGGGAACCATGTGGCGCGGAATGGAAGAGATTGTGAAGGGGCGGGATCCGCGCGACGCGTGGATGATCGTGCAGCGCATTTGCGGCGTTTGCACCACCACCCATGCGATTTCCTCGGTGCGTGCGGCGGAAAGCGCGTTGAAAATCAATGTGCCGCTGAACGCTCAGTACATCCGTAATATTATTCTGGCGGCGCACACCACCCACGACCATATCGTGCATTTCTACCAGCTTTCCGCACTCGACTGGGTAGATATCACCTCGGCTTTGCAGGCCGATCCGCAAAAAGCATCGGCATTGCTAAAAGGCATCTCGAACTGGTCGCTAAACAGCGCCGAAGAGTTCGCCAAAGTGCAGCAGAAAATCAAAGCGCTGGTTGCCAGCGGGCAGTTAGGTATTTTCGCCAACGGTTATTGGGGACATCCGGCAATGAAACTGCCGCCGGAAATTAACCTGATTGCCGTGGCGCACTATCTGCAGGCGCTGGAGTGCCAACGTGATGCCAACCGCGTGGTGGCGTTGCTTGGTGGCAAAAGCCCGCATATCCAGAACCTGGCGGTTGGCGGCGTGGCTAACCCGATTAACCTCGATGGGCTGGGCGTGCTCAATCTTGAGCGCCTGATGTACATCAAAACCTTTATTGACCGGCTGGAAGACTTTGTCGAGCAGGTCTATAAGGTCGATACGGCGGTGATCGCGGCGTTCTACCCGGAATGGCTGACGATGGGCAAAGGCGCGGTTAACTATCTGAGCGCACCGGAATTCCCTACTGATGCTCAGAATGGCAGCTTCCTTTTCCCCGGCGGCTACATTGCCAACGGGGACCTCGCTACCCGCCGTGAAATCACTTCCCACAGTGACGAATACCTGATCAAGGGGATTCAGGAGAGCGCGAAACACGCCTGGTATAAAGATGAGGAACCGCAGGCGCCGTGGGAAGGGACGACTGTGCCTGCCTACACGGGCTGGCAGGACGAGGGCAAATACAGTTGGGTGAAATCTCCCACCTTCTATGGCAAAACCGTGGAAGTTGGCCCGCTGGCGAACATGCTCAATAAGCTGGCCGCGAAACGGGAAACGACCTGGGAAAAACTTAACGATATCATTGCGATCTACCAGAAACTTACCGGGAAAACCCTTGGCGTCGAGCAGTTGCACTCCACACTTGGCCGCGTGATTGGCCGCACCGTTCACGCCTGCGAGCTACAGCATATTCTGCAGCATCAGTACAAGGCGCTGATTACCAATATCGGCAAAGGCGACCATGTAACGTTCGTGAAACCGGATATTCCGGCGACGGGCGAGTTTAAAGGGGTAGGTTTCCTGGAAGCGCCACGCGGTATGTTGTCGCACTGGATGGTGATCAAGGACGGCAAAATCAGCAACTATCAGGCCGTAGTGCCGTCGACCTGGAATGCCGGTCCGCGTAATGCTAATGGCGATATCGGGCCGTATGAGCAGTCGCTGATTGGCACCCCGATTGCGGATGCGAATAAACCACTGGAAGTCGTGCGTACCATTCACTCGTTTGACCCTTGCATGGCCTGCGCGGTGCACGTGGTTGATGCGGACGGTAACGATGTTGTCTCGGTGAAGGTGCTGTGATGCGTATTTTGGTACTGGGTGTCGGTAACATTTTATTGAGCGATGAAGGCATTGGCGTTCGTGTTATTGAAGCGCTGGAGCAGCGCTATGTTATGCCGGAAGGCGTAGAGGTGCTGGACGGCGGCACCGCGGGCATGGAGTTACTGGAAGCCATGGCGAATCGCACCCACCTGATCATCGTTGATGCGATCGTGTCGCGCAAAAGCGAGCCGGGCGCGCTGCTTATCCTGCGTGATGAAGAGGTGCCGGTGCTGTTCAATAATAAAATCTCGCCCCATCAGTTGGGGCTATCTGATGTCCTTTCCGCCCTGCGCTTTACCGGCGAATTCCCGGATAACATTACCCTGGTGGGGGTGATTCCCCACTCGCTGGAGCCGAACATCGGGCTGACGCCAATCGTTGAGGCAAGCCTGGAGCCTGCGTTACAGGCGGTACTTATGGCGCTACAGGAATCTGGCGTAACGCCGGCATTACGGGAGCGCGCGGATGTCTGATTTCCTCGGTTTTCAACATTCCCCGCATGAACTGGTGGAAGCTGCGTTTGCACGCATTGCCACAGATGAGATGCAGGATTTGCCCTTTTTACATCCGACTATGCCGGTTTTTGTCCCCGGCTTTACGTTGTTTGAAGGGCAATGGATCGGCTGCGTATTGACGCCCTGGATGCTGAGCCTGGCTATCTTTCCAGGCCCGGATCAGTCCTGGCCCCCGCGAAAAGTGGGCGAGAAGATCGGCCTGCAACTTCCCTTTGGCGAGATGATGTTTACTGTCGGCGAACTGGATGGGCTATCCCAGTACTGCGCCTGTTCACTGATGTCGCCGTTGGCGCACGATCTCTGTGTCGGGCAGGGGAAAACGCTGGCCCAGGATTGCCTGCGCATGGTGCTTTCTCTGCCGGTGCGTGACCCGCAGCTCAGCCGCCGTGCTCTGTTTGCTGGCCTTAAAGGCGGCGAGTATGCATGAGCTTTCCCTGTGCCAGAACCTGGTTGAGATCCTTGAACAACAGGCTCAGCAGCATGGGGCAAAGCGGGTAACAGGCGTCTGGCTGGAACTGGGGGCGTTTGCCTGTATTGAGGAGAGCGCTCTGCGTTTTGGCTTTGAGATAACCTGTCGGGGAACGGTGGCAGAAGGGTGCCAGTTGCACCTTTCACAGCGTCCTTCTCTGGCCTGGTGCTGGAACTGCAACGAAAGCGTTGAGGTGAGCGGGGATGAGGTGTGTCCGCATTGCCACAGCCCCGGCTTGCAGCGGGAAAACGACAGCGGCATGCAAATCAAAAGTATCGAAGTCGGTCAGGAGTAGCTATGTGTATTGGTGTGCCCGGCCAGGTGGTGAGCGTTGGTGAAAGCGCTCATCATCTGGCGCAGGTCGATGTCTGCGGCGTTCGCCGCGACGTGAATATTATGCTGGTGTGTGAAAGCGAACCCGCCGCGCTGCTTGGTCAGTGGGTGCTGGTGCACGTGGGGTTTGCCATGAGCGTCATTGATGAGGAAGAAGCCCTGGCAACGCTGGAAGCTCTGCGCGAACTGGATATGGATTTCACCGAACCTCAAAGATGAACCAAACCGGGTTTGGCATCGGTAATCATCTGGGTGACCAGCGCCAGATTACCGATTTTCGCCTCGCTGGCCCGGTAAAATTTACTTTTATCAATCAGCAATAAAGACTGATTTGCACGGCGCAGAAGATGTGCTTTATAGGTGGCGTTATATTTCGTTGAATCCCACATCTCTCCGCTGGCATCCACCCCTTCGCAGGAAAAAATAAACAGGTCGACCTCAAGCGATTTCAGCATCGTGACCAGCGCCGGGTTCACGTAGCAGCGATTTTGCCGCTCCAGCCGTCCGCCAGAGCAGATGAGATCGATATGCTGGCGGCGCGCCATCTCCTGGCAAACGGGCAGGCTGTTGGTAAAGACTGTCAGGGGGATATCCGGCAACTGGCGCGCCAGATGAAAACAGGTCGAACTGGCATCCAGCGCCAGCGTCATCCCTTGCTCAATCCAGTTCAGGGCGTGGCGGGCAATATCGGCTTTATCTGCATAATGGCTTTTACGCCGGGCGTAAAACGGCTCGCCATCACTCTGTTGCGGCGTGTGAAGTAATCGCGCCCGACCGTGGCGGCGCACAATTTTTCCCTGCGTCTGTAGCGCTTTTAGATCCCGACGAATGGTCTCTTTGCTGACGCCAAGCTGCCCGGCGAGTGCGTCGGTGGTCAATGTCTCATGTTCTGCCAGTAGCTGAATCAACGAAGCCTGGCGTGTCATTTTCATGTCGGTTCCGCCTGCCGGTATGAAAGGGACAGCAGCGTGTGACCAATGGCTGCACCATTTTTACCGGTATGTTTTATCTGATACATCGACTGGTCTGCGCGGCGTAGTGCGTTAACAAAATCGTCGCCGCGCTGTACTTCATCGATACCGATGGATGCCCCCACCTGTGCCTCGCCATTATCCAGCTCGAAGGGGGTTAGCGCGGCGTGCAGGCAATTATGCGCGGTGCTGTTGATAAGCAAACTGTTGAGCGCAAACGGCAGCAGCAGGACAAACTCATCGCCCCCCAGACGCCCTACCACTGACCCTTCCGGGCAGGCTTCACGCAGGCGCCGACTTAACTGTATCAACAATTCATCACCACTACGGTGACCAAAGGTGTCGTTGACGACTTTAAAATCGTCCAGATCGATAAACGCGATGCACAACGGGCCAGCCGCCTTGAGCGTATCGAAATGATGAATCAGCGCGTGGCGGTTCGCCAGCCCGGTCAGCGGGTCGTGGTTCGCCAGCGCCGCAAGCTGCTCTTCATACTGCTTCTCTTTGGTCATGTCGATGTGGGTACCGGTGACCTTTAACGGCTTGCCGTCGCTGTCCCGGTCAGTGACACGCCCACGGTCCAGCACCCAGGTGACGGTGCCGTTTTTATGCTGCATACGGTGCAGCGCTTCATAGAACGGGGTTTTGCCGTTGAGGTGGTCGTAAAACGCATCGAGAACGCGCTGGCGGTCATCCTCATGCAGATGCTCTTTCCAGACATTAAAGTGGGCGCTGAGCTCTTTTGGCTGATAGCCGAGCATCGATCCCCAGCGTCGGTTGTAGATAATCAGTTTCCCGCTGGGCACATCAAGCTGCCATAAACAGAGGCCTGTGCCATCCAGCGCCGCGCTGAGCTTGTTACGGGCATCACGCGCAATTCGCACCAGACGGGCGTTATGCTTTTTCAGGTTCTGGACCTGCTGTTTTAGCGCATTTTCAGACATTTGGCGTGATTATGGGTAAATAAAAGGCATTCTTACTGGTTATCTCAGAGGTTGTAAATATGAAGTGATAAAAACAGTCTCAGGCTGGTCTGGGAAGGGGAATTCCCGGACGCTTGCCGTCCGGGAAGAGGGGGATTAGCCGTTGCGTTTGTCTTCGGTGTGGGTGTCGAAATCGCTGGCATCGTGGCGTTCGTGCAACTGTTCGCTCGGCTCACCAAAGGTACGGTTGACCATACGCCCACGTTTCACGGCAGGACGCTCAGCAACCTCTTTGGCCCAGCGCAGAACATTCTGGTAGCCACTGGCTTCAAGGAACTCGGCGGCGTTGTAAACATTGCCCAGTACCACGTTGCCATACCACGGCCAGATGGCCATATCGGCGATGGTGTATTCGTCACCCGCCACGAACTTGTGTGTTGCGAGCTGCTTGTCGAGCACATCTAACTGTCGCTTGGCTTCCATCGTAAAGCGGTTGATAGCGTACTCGATTTTTACCGGCGCATAATTATAGAAGTGACCAAAGCCGCCGCCGAGGAACGGCGCTGAGCCTTGCAGCCAGAACAGCCAGTTCAGTGTTTCAGTCCGCCCGGCGAGGTCTTTGGGCAGGAAGTGACCAAACTTCTCTGCCAGATAAAGCAGAATGGCGCCGGACTCAAATACACGCGTTGGCGGGGTGGTGGAGTGGTCACGCAGCGCCGGAATTTTGGAGTTCGGATTCACATCCACAAAGCCGCTGGAGAACTGATCGCCTTCACCAATGCGGATGAGCCAGGCGTCATACTCCGCCTCTTTCACGCCTTTCGCCAGTAGCTCTTCGAGCATGATCGTCACTTTTTGACCGTTCGGCGTACCCAGCGAATAAAGCTGTAGCGGGTGCTTACCAACGGGTAATTTTTTGTCATGGGTCGCGCCGGAAATGGGGCGGTTTATATTGGCAAACGCGCCGCCGCCGCTGTCTTTATCCCACGTCCAGACTTTTGGGGGTTGATAGGTGTTCTCTGACATGTTGACCTGCCTTTTCGTTAAGGTATTGAAGCAGTGTAGCAGCCGTCGGATAGGGGCGTGTTTCCCCGCTCCAATCAGGCCAGAATACGCGCCGCCCAGGCGCTGATATCATCACCGCTGCCCAGATCCGCCTGTACCAGGCCGTTGACCATAAAGGTGGGGGAGACGTGGATACCGTTCTGGCGCGCATATTTACAGTGCCATTTGATTTCCGTCTGCAATTCCGGGCGCGCGAAGGCTTCACTCACCTTCACGCCGCTATAATTTTCAATTCGCTCGATGATCTGCTGCGGGGTGGCATCCATATTCGGGCCGCTGCAGTGGTCGGTAAACTCGAACTCTTCCCGGTGATCGGCAACAGCCTGCATCACCTTATGTGCGGCATCGCGACCATTGGGCAGCGTGGAGGCGGCAAGAATGCAGCGCACAATGACGCCAGAAAACAAATGCCAGGGCTGCGATTGCAGGCGAATTTTTACCGTCACCTTGTCTTCACCCACTTCTTTTAGCAGCGCATCCAGTTTGTTAAACGCGCGCACGGAGAACGGGCAGGTGGGTTCCAGAAAAACTTCAAAAGTGCGTGGGCCGTGACCCCAGACCAGCGGCTCGGCATGTAACGGTTGGCTCATGTTGACTCCTGATGGTTAGCACGATGTTGTGGCAGATGTGAACGTTGCGATGACCAAAGAGAATATCAGGATGTGATTTCGTGAGGCACTGGAATTGATGAATTTGGCAGGAGTGACGGCTAAACCGCCCAAAAAGCCAATGCCACAAACAGACCGCCAGGCAAGACCCTGCGGTTGATGTAGCGCACCTCATTTTGCATTGGCAGCAGAATAGATTTGCTTTGCTAAACCGGTTTAATTAGATTTTAGCAATACATTCTACTGGGAGAAAACCATGTCAGCTCAAGTCTGGTGTCTGGGTGATGCCGTTGTTGATCTGTTGCCAGAGGGCGACGGGCGATTAATGCAGTGCGCGGGGGGAGCCCCGGCCAATGTCGCCGTTGGCATTGCGCGGCTGGAAGGGAAAAGCGGTTTTATCGGCCGGGTGGGGCAGGATCCTTTTGGCAAATTTATGTACGACTCGCTACGTCAGGAAAAGGTGAACACGGATTATATGACCTTTGACGAGGCACAGCGTACATCCACCGTTGTCGTCGCCCTTGACGACGAAGGCGAGCGTTCCTTCACCTTCATGGTGCGCCCCAGCGCCGATCTTTTCTTGCAGGCTGATGATTTGCCAGCTTTCCGGCAGGGGGAGTGGTTACACTGCTGTTCTATTGCGCTCTCGGCTGAACCTTCGCGGACCACGACGTTACTCGCCATGCAGCGCATACGTGAAGCCGGCGGCTTTGTCAGTTTTGATCCTAATATTCGTACCGATCTCTGGCAGGATCCGCAGATGCTGCAGCGGTATCTGGAGCGAGCCTTCGCACTGGCCGATGTGGTAAAGCTCTCTGAAGAAGAGCTGGCTTTTATGACGGCCTCCTCGGATTTGCGTATCGCGATGAAAACGCTGGCAGAACGTTTTGCGATCAAACTTTTGCTGGTCACTCAGGGCAAAGCTGGCGTGCAGGCGCTCTTCAAGGGCGACATTTTCCATTATTCCAGCGAGCCCGTAGCAAGCGTGGATACCACCGGTGCGGGTGATGCCTTTGTGGCCGGGTTGCTGTGGCAACTGGCGCAAAGAGGTTTACCCCAAAGCGAGCCAGATCTGGCATTGGGCCTTAAGTATGCGCAACGATGCGGTGCACTGGCGACCACGGCGAAAGGGGCGATGACCGCGCTACCCCATCTTGCGGCTTTGATGGCGCCGCAGGGCTGATTTCCATAACGATTTGCGACCCTCCTCACATTCACTAAACCGGTTTAGCTAATTTGTTTGCAGGTTGAAATTCACCACGATTATGATTCGCGACTAAACCGGTTTAGCAAAACATTCAGCACTCTTACCTCTTTCATAGGGACGCAAAAACAATGAGAAAAAGCACGCTCGCTATCACGCTTGGTTTGTTAATGGGGTCGGGTTCTGCCCTTGCAGCAGAGCCGGGGACCAGCAGCATCGAGGCGCGCCTTGCCGCGCTGGAACAACGTTTACAGGCCGCCGAACAGCGGGCGACTAACGCAGAAAAAAGAGCAGAAGCCGCCGAGTTGCAGGCAAGAAATGTGGCAACCGAGCAGCAGAAAACGCAGACCACCACGGCTGAGGTGGCGCAGCGCACCACGCAACTGGAGCAGAAATCATCACAAGAAGGTGGCTTTGAGTTCCATGGCTATGCCCGTTCGGGACTGCTGATGAGCGACTCCGCGGCTAAAACCCAGGGTGGGCCAGGGATGACGCCAGCCGGTGAAACGGGTGGACATGTTGGCCGTCTGGGCAACGAGCCGGATACCTATGTTGAGATGAATCTTGAACATAAACAGACGCTGGCTAACGGCGCCACCACGCGCTTTAAAGTGATGCTGGCCGACGGACAGCGCAGCTACAACGACTGGACGGCATCGAGCAGCGACCTCAACCTGCGTCAGGCCTTTACCGAGCTGGGCCATCTGCCCACCTTCACCGGCGCGTTTAAAGACACTACCGTCTGGGCCGGGAAACGCTTTGACCGCGATAACTTCGATATTCACTGGCTTGATTCGGACGTGATTTTCCTCGCCGGGACCGGCGCAGGTATCTATGACATGAAGTGGAGCGATAACGCGCATAGCAACTTCTCTCTCTATGGCCGCACCTTTGGCGATATCGAAAACAGTGAAAATAATGCCCAGAACTACATCCTGACGCTGAACAACTACTTTGGCCCGGTGCAGGCGATGGTTAGCGGCATGCGTGCAAAAGACAACAACGACCGCGTTGACCTCGATGGCAACAAAGTGAAAAGCGATGCGGCTAACACCGGTGTCCATGCGCTGTTAGGGCTGCACAACGAAAGTTTCTATGGCTTGCGTGAGGGGATGTCGAAAACTGCGCTGCTTTACGGCCATGGCCTCGGTGCTGAGGTGAAAACAGTAGGGGCGGATGGCGCGCTGTTACCTCAGGCGGATACCTGGCGTCTGGCGACCTACGGCATGACCCCACTGGGTGGTGGCTGGCATATTGCCCCTGCGGTACTGGCGCAGAGCAGCAAAGACCGTTACGTCAAAGGCGACAGCTACGAGTGGGCGACGGTTAACATGCGACTGATTCAGGAACTGACGCAGAATTTCGAGATGCAGTATGAAGGCAGCTATCAGTATATGGATCTCAAACCGGAGGGTTACAACAGCCGCAATGCGGTCAACGGCAGCTTCTACAAACTCACCGTTGCGCCAACATTGAAAGCGGGTGATGTGGGTGAGTTCCTGAAACGTCCGGAACTGCGTCTTTTCGCCTCCTGGATGGATTGGGATCACAAGCTGGACAACTATGCCAGCGATGATGCTTTGGGTAGCAACGGCTTTAAGTCTGGCGGCGAATGGACCTTCGGCGTGCAGATGGAAACCTGGTTCTGATAATGAAGCCCCGTTAAGGGGCTTCTTGACGCGCTAATTATTACAAATCTCCATAAAACAGGGGCTTATATGGACTTTGAACAAATTTCCCGCTCGCTCTTACCGCTGCTGGGCGGCAAGGACAATATCGTCAGCGCAGCGCATTGCGCTACGCGACTGCGGCTGGTTCTGGCGGAAGATGCCAAAGCAGACACCACGGCGATCGGCAAGGTTGAAGGGGTGAAAGGTTGTTTTCGCAATGCCGGACAGTTGCAGATTATTTTCGGCACCGGCGTGGTGAATAAAGTCTATGCCGCCTTTATCAAAGAGGCGGGTATTGGCGAAACGAGCAAGTCCGAGGCCGCTGCCATTGCTGCCCGCAAACTGAATCCGTTCCAGCGCGCGGCCCGTTTGTTATCGAACATTTTCGTCCCGATCATCCCAGCCATCGTGGCGTCGGGTTTGTTGATGGGGCTGCTGGGAATGGTGAAAACCTACGGCTGGGTCAATCCGGAAAACGCGCTCTATATCATGCTGGATATGTTCAGCTCGGCGGCGTTCATTATTCTGCCTATCCTGATTGGTTTCACCGCGGCGCGTGAATTTGGCGGTAACCCCTTCCTGGGCGCGACGCTGGGCGGCATTCTGACGCACCCGGCGCTGACCAACGCCTGGGGCGTAGCCGCCGGGTTCCATACCATGAACTTTTTTGGTATCGAAGTAGCGATGATCGGCTATCAGGGCACGGTCTTCCCGGTGCTGCTTGCCGTCTGGTTTATGAGTGTCCTGGAAAAACAGTTGCGCCGGGTCATTCCTGACGCGCTGGATCTGATTCTGACGCCGTTTTTGACGGTTATTATCACCGGTTTTGTCGCGCTGCTGGTCATCGGCCCGGCGGGGCGTGCGCTGGGTGACGGTATCTCCTTTGTGTTGAGCACGCTCATCACCCATGCCGGCTGGCTGGCAGGGTTGTTGTTCGGCGGTCTCTATTCGGTGATTGTCATTACCGGCGTGCATCACAGTTTCCATGCGATCGAAGCGGGGTTATTGGGCAACCCGTCTATTGGCGTGAACTTCCTGCTGCCTATCTGGGCGATGGCCAACGTGGCTCAGGGCGGTGCTTGTCTGGCGGTGTGGTTCAAAACCAAAGATGCCAAAATCAAAGCCATTACCCTGCCATCGGCGTTTTCGGCGCTCCTTGGCATTACAGAAGCCGCTATTTTTGGTATCAACCTGCGTTTTGTAAAACCCTTTATTGCAGCGCTGATTGGTGGGGCGGTTGGTGGTGCCTGGGTGGTCTCGGTCCATGTCTATATGACAGCCGTAGGGTTAACGGGCATTCCGGGCATGGCGATTGTACAGGCCAGCTCGTTACTGAATTACGCTATCGGGATGGTGATTGCTTTCAGCGTCGCCTTTGTTATCTCTTACCTGCTTAAATACAAAACGGACTCCGAATAATGACGCCATCAGCCCTGTTGCCGAAGATTTTACTGTCAGTACTTAAAGGCCAACCGAAAGCACTGCGTGACAGCCACTATCCGGCCTGGCATCTGGCCCCGGCGACGGGGCTGTTGAATGACCCCAATGGTTTTATCCATTTTCAGGGGCGGTTTCATCTGTTTTATCAGTGGAACCCGCTCGGCTGTCAGCACAATCACAAATGCTGGGGGCACTGGAGTTCAGCGGATTTACTGCACTGGCAGCATGAGCCGATAGCGCTAATGCCGGAAGAGGAGTATGACCGCAGCGGTTGCTATTCCGGTAGCGCAGTCAACAACCAGGGCGCACTGACGCTGTGTTATACCGGCAACGTGAAATTCGCCGGGGGTGGGCGCACGGCCTGGCAATGTCTGGCGGTGCAGAACGCCGAAGGTGGGTTTGATAAGCTGGGGCCCGTCATCGCGTTGCCGGAGGGCTACACCGGGCACGTCAGAGATCCGAAAGTCTGGCAGCACGAAAACCAGTGGTACATGGTGCTCGGCGCCCAGGATCTGGCGCTACGCGGCAAAGTGCTGCTGCTTCGTTCCGACGATTTGCATCACTGGCAGTTACTCGGTGAGCTCGCCGGTAGCGGCCTCGGCGGTTTAGGGGAGGCAGGGTACATGTGGGAGTGCCCGGACCTGTTCACTCTGGGCGCTGATACTTTCCTCATCTGTTGCCCGCAAGGGGTGGCACGTGAAGCGCACCGTTTCCTTAATACCCACCCGAGCGCGTACCTGAGTGGGGCATTCTCCCCTGAACAGGCGACGTTTGAACATGGCGCGCTGCATGAGCTTGACGCCGGATTTGAGTTTTACGCCCCGCAAACCACCTTAAGCGCTGACGGTCGGCGCCTGCTGGTGGGCTGGATGGGTGTGCCGGATGGCGAAGAGATGCGCCAGCCGACGGTAGCGCAGGGCTGGATCCATCAAATGACCTGCGTGCGTGAGCTTTCCAACCGCAACGGTAAATTGTATCAACAGCCGGTCAGGGAATTGCAGGCGCTGCGCGAAAATGAGCGCCGTTTTGCAGGGCCTGTGGATGACGCACCGGTGATGGACGCCCGGAGCCTGGAGCTATGGGTCGAGTGCGAAGGTGAGCTGACACTGAATATTGGCGATACGCTTATCCTGCACTGGCATAAAGACCATCTGCGTCTTGACCGTCGTAGCCTGGAAAATGGCGAATGGCTCTCGCGTTACTGGGACGGAGAGGCAAATGTGCTGCAAATTTTATGTGACAGCTCAAGCGTTGAGATCTTCATCAATGAGGGCGCTGGCGTAATGAGCAGCCGCTACTTCCCGTCACATCCTGCACAAATAACCTTTAGCGGAAGTGGCGAACTGCGGGCGCAATACTGGTCGTTACGTCCTTGCATGGTAGAATAACCGCTTGTTTCATTAACCGATGCATTGTCGTGAGAAAAACAAAACGCGTTACCATCACTGATATTGCCGCGCTGGCGGGGGTCTCAAAAGCCACCGCCAGCCTGGTTCTCAATGGACGAGGTAAAGAGTTACGCGTGGCGCAGGAAACCCGTCAGCGTGTGCTTTCGCTTGCTCAACAGCACCACTATCAGCCGAGCATTCATGCCCGCCTGTTGCGCGAGGATCGCAGCCACACGCTCGGCCTGGTGGTCCCTGAGATAACCAACCACGGGTTTGCCGCCTTTTCTCATGAACTGGAAAACTTGTGTCGTGAGGCGGGCTTGCAGCTCCTTATCTCCTGTACCGATGAAAACGCCAGCCAGGAGTCGGTGGTGGTCAACAATCTGGTCTCCCGCCAGGTGGACGGGCTGATCGTCGCCTCCAGCATGCTCAACGACGCCGATTACCTGAAACTCAGCGAGCAACTGCCCGTTGTGCTGTTCGACCGCCATATGAATAGCACGCCGTTGCCGCTGGTTATCACCGATGCGGTGACACCCACCGCCGATCTGGTTGAACGTCTGGCCCGTGCGAATCCGGATGAAATATACTTTTTAGGTGGGCAACCGCGACTGTCGCCAACCAAAGATCGTCTGGCGGGTTTCACGCAAGGGCTGGAGAGAGCAGGGGTGGCGCTGCGCCCTGAGTGGATTATTCATGGCAATTATCACCCCAGCAGCGGCTACGAAATGTTTGCCGCCCTGTGTGCGAAGCTGGGACGTCCGCCCAAAGCCCTGTTTACGGCGGCATGTGGGCTGCTTGAGGGGGTGCTGCGTTATATGAGTCAGCACCATTTACTGCAAAGTGATATTCACATTGCCAGCTTCGACGATCACTATCTCTACGACTCCCTCACCTTGAGTATTGATACCGTCGAGCAGAACATTCCGCGCCTGGCGTATGACTGTTTTGACCTTATCACCCAGTTGATTGAGGGCAATGAGCCGACCGAACAACAACGCATTTTGCCCGCCACACTGCGCCTGCGCAATGAACGTTTGAAAAACGCAGCGCCTGGTCAGGCTGGCTGATGTAACGGTAATGCGTGTCACCATTTTGATAACACAAGGGGAAGGGGCTTCCCCTTATGTTCGTCATTGCTGGCTGCCACGCACCATCGTCACGATCGCCTGCACCAGTTCATCCTTCGCCTGCTGCGCGCTGATTTTGCCAATCACTACCGCCCAGGATAACCCTTCTGCGGCACCGAGCATCGCCCATAGCGCGGGTGTTTGTAACGTATTGCCATTGCAGAAAGGGGTGAACAGCGCCCGGCATTTCTCGGTAAATGTCGTGGCGTACTCCTGACGGATTTGCTCCAGTTCAGGCGTGCCGCTGAGTGCGGCAATGACACTTGGCATTTCGCGCCCTGATAGCAGCACACACTCAATGTACGCATCGGCAATGACCGCCGCGAGCTTCTCCAGCACAGGTTCTGTCTGGCTAAGCTGTGTGTCCATACGTGCCGTCGAGCGAAGATCGTATTCCCGATAAAGTGCGGCAAACAGGCCCGAACGGCTGGTGAAATGATCATAAACCACCGGCTTTGTGATCCCGGCGCGTTCTGCGAGATGGCCGAGTGTCAGGGCTTCTGTGCCTTCTTCCCGAATGATCTGCCAGGCCACCTCAATCAACTGGGTATAGCGTTCCTGCCGTGATAAACGCTGGCGTGTGCTCTGACTGCCCATCGTAAAAATTCTCCGTTGACATGCTTATATACCAAAGGTAAGTTACTATTGGTAGGTTACCTTTGGTATATAGAGTACGTTTGCTTACGCCATCCCGCAACCAGGAGTCGCTAAATGCATGCTTTAATCGTCGTTTCTCACCCGGATACACACTCTCTGAGCCACAGTGTCGCTGCCGCCATGGCGAAAGGGATTACCACTCATCCGCAACATACCGCAGAGATTGTCGATCTCACCGCCGAAGGCTTTAACCCGACCTTCACCGCGCAGGACTTTGCCGCGTTCAAGCTTACCGCACCTGTCCCGGCGGATATTGTGGCAGAGCAGGCTCGAATTGATAAGGCCGATGCGCTGGTGCTGGTGTTCCCGGTCTACTGGTGGTCAATGCCCGCACTGCTGAAAGGCTGGATTGACCGCGTGTTTACCAACGGTTGGGCTTATGAAGAGACCGCCGAAGGAGAGGTGGTGAAAAAGCTGGGCCACCTGCCGGTCCATGTTATTGGCCTCGGCGCGGCAAGCCAGGGCGCCTACGACCGGCACGGCTTTACCGCCGCCTTTCACGCACAAATTGCCCACGGCATTTTTGACTACTGCGGTGCGCAGGTGAAAGCATCTGAGCTGCTATTAGTGCCGGAACTGGGAAGCGGGGAGGCGTATCTGGATAAAGCGTTGACGCTGGGGCATGCCGTTTTCGCATAGTTGTACGCTGTTTTGATACCGTCTCAAGGCCGTAGTTCACTCTGCTGCGGCCTTATGTTTGCTGCGAAAATATATGTTTTTAAATATGTTTATATTGTGGATGACCATCATTCCTGTAACATTCAATAATGTTATTTATTTTATTTTTTTACCGTTCAGGCGAAATTTGCTGCGTTAATATTAATAAAGTTACGTGCTGAATCGACGCGCACATGGTTTTTTTTTGAGGATTGACATTACAGATGTAAATTATTCTTTCTATATTGACTTCTTTCCTTTTAGTGCTTAACTATTACTAGCCAATATTTTTCCCATCCTGACATGCGTTGGTAACATAACCTGCTCATTATATTAAAAAGACCTGCTTGTGATTCATTTCTGAAAATGTATGGTCTGATAATTATCACAATACCCGTAAAGCATACCTAAGTTTGGATTGTTTTTTCTTATCTCTATTTAATCTTCCAGGTTAGTTGTTATTTAAGCCAGTCTAACATCGAAATTGTTTGATGCTGAAATATTAGGTATTTTGGTGTGTTAATTCCTGTGTGCCAGGAAAGATTCGTTTTTTAAATAACCCATTATTCTTCAATCAGTAAGGAGGGATATACCTTAATTTATTTTGCTCGGCTGTGAACGTCAGAATGTCATTCTAATTTCAAAAAAGGAACTACATGATGAGTACAGAACCGATTAAGATCGCGTTGAAAAAGAGTAGCGGACATTACGTTACTGTCGACAGTGGGGCTAATCTATTAGCGGCGACGAGTTCAACGTGTGGAAACAATGAAATTTTTCAGTTGGTTTACCAGCAAGACATGATCTTCGCTCTGCAAGCGTTTAATGGAAAATATGTGACAATTAAGCCGGGCGAAAGTAATTCATTAGCCGCAATAAGTGACTCGGTGGGGGAAAACGAAAACTTTGAGATGTTCAACTGGCATTCAGATGAGCAAATCGTCCTGCTGGCAGCGAATAAGATGTATGTCGATATCAAGGCCGCAGGTGCTATTTTGCAGGCCAACTCTCTGAATCCAACGGACGATGATATCTTCGAAATTATTCCCCTTGATCAATCCGGCAATCCGCTACCGCTCAACGAACCCGATACGCTGACGGAGCAACCTTCTGTACATGTGTTAAAAGCGGCTGCGGCAGGAAGCTCTCCTTCTGTGTTTACCGTCTGCTTTAGTGGCACCGCCTGTACTCGCGATGAGGGTGAGGTATCACGTCCTGGTAGTGATAAAAATATCTATTATCCGAATACGGGTTATATTCCGGTACGGATCCACAAAGAGATCAGCGGCTCATTACAGGCCGTCATGCCGAGTATTTCTGTTCGTGGTGTAGGTGAAAATGACTGGGCGGTTCCCCGCAACGACAGTGAACCGCTGGTCTTTAATGGACCACTTGATGCAGATTCCAGCCTGCTTAACTATGTAAAAAGCTACTCAGGCGGCGACCAGTATTCTTATGCCACTCAGCTTGATGGCTGGTCCGCCCCGGCACTGGCTTTGCATGGCGCTAACATCGCATGCAAAAGTGGCAAACAGCAGTTTAATTTTATCGGACACAGCCGGGGAGCCGTTGAGTGCATCATGGCGGCCTGGTTTATCTATGCCTACGGTTCGGAGCAACTCAAAAAAATCCCCATCAATATTTTTGCGATCGATCCTGTTCCCGGGACTGGCCAGTGGTACAGCATGCTTACGCAGCTTCCCCCCAACGTGGTGAATTATGTCGGTGTCTATGCCTGGGATATGTGCATACAACCGGGTGATAAACCCTTTATGGCACTGGTCCCTCGTCCCAACGGGCTCATGACAGGAAAAGACAATACCGCCAAAATCTACAACTCAGTTTTATGGTGGGACAGATGGAAATACATCGCGGATAACGCGCAATTGACCGACCCTCTGGAGAAAGGCAATTATCCGCAACCCGTGGGCTATACGCTGTACGCCATACGCGGCAGGCACAGCACCGTCGCGGGCAATTACACCGCAGACGCAAAATATGATGCGGCAAACGTATCGGCTTCGGTCGCACCCGTACCTGAGCTTATCTACAAAATGGCACGCGGTTATCTTACTCAGTGGGGCACCGTTTTCCCGACGGCGAGCGCCGTAGGTGAAGATGTTGTTCCGCTTCGACAGGCTATCAACACTGACCACCGCGATTTCGACGCGATGGGCGGAGGAGAGACACGAACCAGCTCTCTTCCCTACCGACCTTATGTGCGCAGAGTTTCTTCCATTTATGGAATCAACCCGGCAAATAGCTACTACATGGATAACGTTGTTGGCAACCCGCCTTATTCAATGGCCTACCCGGTCACGAATGAACGAACCGACTCCGGATGGGTTAAATGGACGTTTTTATAATTCAACGCCCAGCCAATTAACGGACATACCTGATTATCATTCACAGGAAAGATTATCATGAGCTATGCACTCAATTTAGTGGGAAATCCGTCTTATCTGTCTGCGCCAAATAGCACGGTTTATAATTTTGGCACAGGTGACTTTACGCTTCAGTGCTGGGTAAAAACCCGCGCATCCGGCACCGTTATTTCACGCAAAGCAACCGAAGGCGGTGCCGGTAACGGTGGTTTTTTGCTGGTCATTAAACCTGGCGGTCTGATTAAACTCGCGACGGATAATGGATTTGGCTTCTATGAAATTAATACGGTTGCCACCCATATCAGTGATGGAAACTGGCATTTTTTAACGGGTGTTCGTCAGAATAGCCAGCTCTCTGTCTATGTAGATGGCACGCTAGTTTCATCAAGCCCAAAAAACAATATTACACCACCTGTCAACGTGAATAACGCCTTGCCACTGTACATTGGGGCTACGGCGCAACGACAAGAACAATATAATCAATTTAATGGCGAGCTTGATGAAGTTCGTGTCTGGAATATTGCACTATCCGCAGCGCAAATTAGCACGCAAATGAATCAACCGCTGACTGGCACGGAGCCAGGCCTGGTGACTTATTACACTTTCGCCGGACAGAATGCGACGGACCAGTCACCGAGCCATAATAATGCGAGCCCCGTTGGCGCTGTCGCATATTCCGCCCCCGGCGTTTTTTCCGGTGAGGATATGCCTTTTATCGACCGGGTTGAACAGGCCGTTAAAGGCTATTTCAATCAGTTAAGCGGCCCGTCGTATATTCGTATTATGGATACGCCCCATATCTGGGGAATGGATTTCGGGCGGGATATTATGACCCAGGCCCGTAATCGACAAAGGGATTTCTCCCGGGCCATTGATGAAATCATTCAAAAAACCAAATTTCGTTGTGATGTGTCCTCACTAAATAGTCCGGACCCGGACTGGCAGCGGGTGATTTTTGGCGCCATTGATACCTGTTTAACTCAACGCATGGGCAGAACTCAGCCGACACAGTTCCGCTTCTTTTTTGGCCAGACCCCCACCACGCCGGTTGGCGAACCGGCTAACTATACCGAGTTTAAAGCGGGGCTGATTCGCCTGATTCAGGAGCGCGGTAAAGAGTGGGAAGTGATGCCCGAGATCTGGATGGGGCGGTTCTATCGGCTCGGTGCCGGGATCATTTCGGCGATTCAGGCCAAAGTGTTTGGTAGCGCGGTAATTGGTGTCGACGACACGAAAATGACGTGGAACCACACCAAAATTATCAGTATGGATGGCACGTCGGCGCTGGTTGGCGGACATAACCTGAATATGGATCTGTTTCGCAGCTATCCTCCCGTGCACGATGTGTCGGTGGTTGTCCATGGCAAGCCTGCTCAGGGGTCGCAGCTTTTCCTAAATCAAATGTGGGTATGCGGCAAAGACCTTATTACCAAAGAGACGCTGAACGTAAGCAACCTGAGCTGGCAAAACAAGGATAGTGATCCCACATTACCTCGCGACCCCTTCGTGCAACCTGAGGTTGCGGCTTATCTCGAGGCCCAGCAAAAAGCGATTATTGCCCTTCATAAGGGGGGCGTTCAGCCTGATGGCGGCGAACAGGGGGTAAACCATGAGGAGTACGCCCCGGCGAGCCTGGACATTCGCGATCAGGATTTAAAAACGCTGCTGGATCTGAAACTTCCGGTCTTCCCGCTACGTGTAATCTATACGAAATATGCCGGATTTGAAGAGTACAAACTCGCCACGCGTAATCTGGTGCTGGGGAAATACTGGAATGGCCCTGACCCGGCAACGAGCTTTCAGAAAGCGGCAGAGATCATGAAAGAACAGCTAATCAAGCATGCCAAAAAGACTATTCGTATGTCGCAGATGGACCTGGTGAGCGCATGGAAGAAAAACTGGTCCGATCATAAAGTTTGTCAGTGGCTGCTGGAGGCGTTACTGAATAATACGGCATTACAGGTGCAAATTGTCGTTTCGCCGCTGGATGCCGGAGCCGGCGCGGCGGGCGATCAATATTCTTTTGGTTCTGGTGCCTCCCGAACATTCGAGCTGATGGAGTATTACATGACGCATGATGCCGCCACGGATGCGCCCATTAGCGACCCTGGCGGTATACGTGCTAACGCCCTGAAACGTCTGCATATCGCGCCGCTGTATTACACGGACAAAGTCCCGGCGAACAAAACGCAGGAGGGGGTGACATACAAATGGCCGGATCTGAGCCCCGAAGGTTACACGGCAACCCTGAAACAGCCGCCGCTTTCCGTTGAGCCACCAGTGAAAGGTGTTATCGGCAGTGCCGCCTGGGCAGTGATCAACGCCAGTGGTTACATCTATTCCAAAGTGCCCTCGGCACCGGGCAACCACGCCAAAATTATGATTATCGATGACGAGGTGTATGTGGTCGGTTCCGATAATCTCTATCCAGGCTTCCTCTCGGAGATTGATTATCTTATAGAAGGGAAGGATGCGGTCAGCCAGATGATCAATACGTACTGGAACCCGCTGTGGCAATATTCCGGCCCCCACAGTATTTCGGGCTCAAGCGATATCCGCAGCAATTACCTCACGCTGATGGAACCGCTTGGGGTGAATGGCACGTTGATTTCCAGCAATCGGCAATATTTCGCCATCATGCAGGCCGATGGTAACCTCTGCGTTTATCAGGGCACACCCCATAATCAGGGTAAATATGTCTGGGGCAGTCAGAAAACGGGGCCGGGAGGACAGTTCTTTACAGTGGTGCAAGCCGACGGCAACCTCTGTACCTACTTCGGTACCATGGGTAACCAGGGGAAATACCTTTGGGGTACACAGCGGCTTGCCGATGGTGGCAAATTCTTCCTGATTATGCAGGATGACGGCAACCTGTGTGTCTATAAAGGAACCGGTCCGCAAGACCAGGGCGCATTTGTCTGGGGTTCGAAGAACTGAGTGTTGAATTGTCGAGCAAGAAAACTCAAACCCGCCCTCAGTGCATCAGGGCGGGTTTTTTAATGAGTCAGGTGTGCATGTAATAACGTTGACGTTACATCGTGTGTATTTAACGCTCAGAAAAAGAGAGGGCAATTAACTATGCCAGTTTCAAATAGCAATTCTGCTAAACGCGAAACGTTAAATTTACGCATCAAACCTGCGGAGCGGGAGCTAATTGATCGTGCCGCGAAAGCCGGAGGTAAGAACCGAACTGATTTCGTTCTTGACGCTGCCCGCGCTGGCTTCGCACGACTCAAAGGGTGAAGCTGCTCTTGGCAAAAACAGCCGTCCACATCGCAGGCGGCAGCGGCTATCAGAACAATACCGAGTAGTTCAGGCCGAAGGTACGACCGCGGCCTTTGTAGGTATACAGGTTCTCAGCACCGTAGGTTGGGCTATAGAGGCCCGGTGCGCGTTGTCCCCAGGCGGTGGTGTAATCTTCATCCAGCAGGTTTTCGACGCTAAAGCTCAGCTTGCCCACGGGCAGTACATAGCTGCCTAACAGGTCAACGGTGTTATAGCCATCGATGTGCTTCCCGGCTTCGTCAGAGAGATCAAAGGTCTGGGTACTTTGCAGACGCAGTGTCCAGTCGCCCGGCGCCCAGGTGACCCATGCGCTCATTTTCGACGGGCTTGCACTGTCGACCGTCAGCTTTTGCCATTTCCCGTCAACGCGGGTTTGCGATTTAATGGCGTTAAAGTTCGCGCCGGTGCTCCACTCGCTATCAGTAAAGAAGTAATCCACCTGGCCTTCAACACCATAAATACGACGCTGGTCATCTTCAATATTGATGGTCATGTCGGTTTTATTGATGTTGATGGTTTTGTCAGAAAGCGAGTAGTAACCGGCAATTTGGGTGCGCAGATTATCCCCGGTAAAACGCCAGCCCAGTTCATACGCATCGACTTTGATACCGTCGAGTTTTGAGTCGTTGACGTTCACGCTGTTGACCAGACGATAGTGTCCATTACTCAACTGGTAGGTGCCGGAGCCGTAGTATTTCGCCAGATCCGGGATCTCAAAGCCTTGTGAGAAGTTAAACCACAACTGCTGGCGATCCGTCAGATGGCCCAGAATGCCTGCGTTAAACAGCAGGTTGTTGTAATCGGTTTTCCCGCCCGGCACCGCGTCTGCTGAGGTGGCTCTGCCTGTGGCAATCGCCTGCTGCTGCGCGTAACCAATAAAGTCATCGACCCGGTTTTCTGTGTATTGATAGCGCACGCCGCCGCTCAGGGTGATAGCGGAGATGTCGTAGCTACTTTGCAGGAAAGGGGCGAGGTTGGTGATGCTGTAACCCGGATAACGCCCGACGTTCCAGGCGTTGTCCAGCTTCATGCCACCGCTGGCCGCCGCTTTGTTAAGGTCGAAAAATTGCTGGTTGGCGTCGAAAGTTTCATGTTCGGCATCCACGCCCCATGTCAGGGTTAAATCCTCCAATGGCTTGCTGTTGATGGTCAGCTTGCCGCCGTAGAAATCGGTCTTTTGCTGCGATGCGCCAATACTGGTCACCCGGCCGCCGGAGAGGGTAGGGAAGGGGTAGAACGTCAGGCTTTCATCACGGTAGTAAATCTGTGCGAGCAGGTCCTGGCCCCAGAAATCGGTGTTGGAATATTGCAGGTTGATCAGGTGGCGCTCGGTGCCCGGAATGCGGTCGGAGTCGAGGTTGTTTTTGTTATACGCATTGCCAGAACCGGTTACCGCCGAGAAGTTCTCGCCGAGGTACAGGCCGTGCTTACCGTCGGATTCACTTTTGTAATACTGAGTGGTGAGCTGCAACTGCTGATGAGCGTCGATATTCAGCGTACCGGTACCCATGACATCCAGGCGGTCTGAGTACTGCAGGCCGGTCTGGGTGTTATCAATATTGACCTCGTTGCCTTTGCCATCATACCAACCGCCAAAGCGCTGATACGCCACCGACAGGCGTCCGGATGCATTGTCGTTGCCGCCGCTGACCGCCGCCGCGACGTTTTCGTCATTATCGTTATGGCTGTTAAAGCCCGTCTTCATGCCAGTCTGAAACTCGACTTCTGTTTCCGGCTGGCCTTTTTTAGTCACGATATTGATCAAACCACCGGTACTGCCGCCGCCATAGAGGGAGGTTGCGCCGGAGATAACTTCAATACGGGCGATATTAAATGGATCGATTGAATCCAACTGGCGGCTGTCGCTGCGCGAGGAGTTTAAACGTACCCCGTCGACCATCACCATCATCGAACGACCACGCATATTCATACCGTAGTTGGTGCGTCCCTGGCTGCTGACATCCATACCGGGAATCAACTGCGCCAGCACCTCTTTAAACTCTTTACCGCCCTGAACCTGCTGTTCAATTTCTGCCTGTTCAATGACCCAGGTGGTCTGCGCCATGTCGGTAATGCTGTGATTCGCACGGCTGGCGGCCACCACCAGTGTCTCTTCTTTTTGACCTTCAGCTGCGGCATTAGCATTTAACATCATCAGTAAACAAGGACTTAACGTCCAAAAGTAACGAGGTTTCATTATTGTGGTAATCCTGATTAATCCAAAGGTACGGCGGCGTTGATTCTCCCGTGCCGCAAGCGCATCACCTCAGTGGTAATAGTGATTATCAAGATGATATGAATTATCGTTACCATGTAAACAGTTTATGTTAAAAAATATTTCTCTAATGGCATGATTTTTATGTGGTTTATGGTGCGGGAATGGGATGTTGGCGGGTCTTTAGAGTTCAAGGGGGGATACTCCCCCTCACACCGATTTTCTGCCTGAAGGAGAAGGGGAAACCAAAAGCAAAAACCCAGCCATAGGCTGGGTTCTCTGAATAAGTGGTGCCCGGACCCGGACTAACGCCGGAGGCGTTGAACAGCGCGCGTGTCGCGCTGGCCCCGAAGGGGTGAGCCGCTTGCGGCGAATAATCGAACGGAGTTCGATGGAGAGTCCGGTTGCAGAAAAGCAAAAACCCAGCCATAGGCTGGGTTCTCTGAATAAGTGGTGCCCGGACTCGGAATCGAACCAAGGACACGGGGATTTTCAATCCCCTGCTCTACCGACTGAGCTATCCGGGCAACGGGGCGCATTAAACCCGATCCGCCTCGCCTCGTCAACGAAATTTCTTCAAATCGTTGCAGACTGCACAATCTATCACCACTTTGCTGATGATGCACGCGAACTCAGGCAAAAAAAGTGGTCCACAGGGCAGAGAGCGGCATCGCAAGTGCCAGTGCAGGCAGCATATTCGCCACCGCAAACATCTTAATTCCACAAATCCTTAGGCCCGTAGCCAGCAATAGCACGCCGCCTACGGCAGTGAAATCACCCATCATCGCGGGTGTGGTCAAAGGTAAAATAAGCGTGGCGCAGGTAGCGAGCGTCAGTTGAATAATAAGCATCGGTACGGAGATGAACGCGACGGCAAAACCTAACGAAGTCGCGAATATCACCGCCGTGAAAAAATCGAGAAATGCTTTGGCAATCAGCAGGCTTGGGTCACCGGTCATCCCCTCACGCATGGCGCCGAAAATCCCGGTACCACTGGCGCAAAACAAAATGATAATCGCCACCAGGCTTTGGATAAACGATTCGTGAGCATCCAGCGCATGGCTTGCTGAACGGCGCTTTTGCACTAATTTACGTAAACCGTTCACCGCGCCGCTGATACCGCGCTCCACATAACAGAGTTCACCTATCAAGGTGCCAACCAGGGTTGCAAGCACCATAACGGGCAGATTGACGCATTTAATCACCAGCAAAATGCCGATGCCCAGCGAGGCAAGACCAAAGATCGAGGGCATTGAGGAGCGAACCCGCTCCGGTAAACGGTGGCTCAGCAGTGCACCAATCGTTCCCCCCAGCAAAACGGCGGCGGCGTTGATATAAGGTCCTGTTAACACGTTTTTTCTCCAGAGGTTTTGCGAACACAACTGCATAGTATGACGCAACGAAGCACATTATTATGCCCGATTAATGCGGGTAATAACTGTATTTAGCTTTTGAATATAATCACTTATGGAAATGACTGAAAAGGCAATTGCATTATGTTGCATTTGGTCTTCGCTTCGTTGGTTGCACCTGCGAAAAAATGATGACATGATTGCGCGAATTTTCTTCACAACCTCACGGGGACACCTGAAATGACGCAGATTTTATCGCTCATACAGAGACGCCGCGCCACGCTGCGTACGTGCACCCGTTCAGTTTTATCCCATACTACACTCACCATGCGGTGAGGCTACCGTACGCTCACTTCAGGACAACATTAAAATCAGAGTGTATCTGCTTTTACTGATGTCTGGCGGTCGGAGCGGGTTCCAGTCAGACACGTTCGTTGGGTAAGGCGCCTGCTTTGCCCGGGGCCTTTTCTTCCCCTGAAACGGGTATCTGTGCTTATGAAAACAATGAAAATTGCCGTCAGCCGCGAGCTGATCTCCACCCTGTCTACCCACCGCCAGATGGTGACGCTGGACAGTACCGATTTTACGGATGTGGCGGCAGTCGTCATTACGCTGGCGGAAAGCCGTAGCGGCATTCTGGCCTTGCTCAAACGGACGGGCTTCAACGTGCCGGTATTCTTATTTGACCAGACGTTGGAAGAAACACCGGACGGCGTCACGGCGGTGATTAATGGCAAAGAGCAGGACTGGCTGGAGCTGGAGACCGCCGCCTGTGATTATGAAGATAATTTGCTGCCGCCGTTTTTCGATACGCTACGTCAATATGTCGAGATGAAAAACGACACCTTCGCCTGTCCTGGTCATCAGCACGGTGAGTTCTTTAAAAAGCATCCCGCGGGCCGGCAGTTCTACGATTTCTTTGGGGAAAATGTTTTTCGCGCCGACATGTGCAATGCCGACGTGAAGCTGGGGGATCTGCTGATTCACGAAGGCTCCGCTAAACATGCGCAGAAGTTTGCGGCGAAAGTGTTCAACGCAGATAAAACCTACTTTGTGCTGAACGGCACTTCTGCCGCGAATAAAGTTGTTACCAACGCGCTGCTGACGCGTGGCGATCTGGTGCTGTTTGACCGTAACAACCACAAATCCAACCACCATGGCGCGCTGATTCAGGCCGGGGCGACGCCTGTGTATCTGGAAGCCTCCCGCAACCCGTTCGGTTTTATCGGTGGCATTGATGAACACTGTTTTGATGAAAAATACCTGCGCGAACTGATCCGCGAAGTAGCGCCGGAAAAAGCCAACCAGCCGCGCCCGTTTCGTCTGGCGGTGATCCAGCTCGGCACCTATGACGGCACGATCTATAACGCCCGTCAGGTGATCGACAAAATCGGCACCTTGTGTGACTACATTTTGTTTGACTCGGCATGGGTGGGGTACGAACAGTTCATTCCGATGATGGCCGACACGTCGCCGTTGCTGCTGGAACTCAATGAGAACGATCCGGGGATCTTCGTTACCCAGTCCGTGCATAAGCAGCAGGCCGGTTTCTCGCAAACCTCGCAGATCCATAAAAAAGATAATCATCTGCGCGGCCAGGCGCGTTTCTGCCCGCATAAGCGCCTGAACAACGCCTTTATGTTGCACGCCTCGACCAGCCCATTCTACCCGTTGTTTGCGGCACTCGACGTGAACGCCAAAATCCATCAGGGGGAAAGTGGTCGCCGCCTGTGGGCCGAGTGCGTAGAAGTGGGGATCGAGGCGCGCAAATCGATTATCGCCAACTGCAAAATGATCCAGCCGTTCGTGCCGCCGGTCATTGCCGGGCGACCGTGGCAGGATCATCCGACAGAGGTCATCGCTCGCGAGCGTCGCTTCTTTAGCTTTGAGCCCGGTGCAAGCTGGCACGGTTTTGAAGGTTACGCGCAGGATCAGTACTTTGTGGATCCCTGTAAGCTACTGCTCACCACGCCGGGCATCGATGCGCAAACGGGTGAGTACACTGAGTTTGGTATTCCGGCGACGATCCTCGCCAACTACCTGCGTGAGAACGGCATTGTGCCGGAAAAATGCGACCTTAACTCTATTCTGTTCCTGCTGACCCCAGCGGAAAGCACAGCGAAGATGGCCCATCTGGTGGCCATGTTGTCGCAGTTTGAGCGTCACATAGAAGACGATACGCCGCTGGCAGATGTGTTGCCGACCATCTACAACAAGTATCCGGTGCGTTATCGTGACTATACACTCCGCCAGCTCTGTCAGGAGATGCATGATCTTTACGTCAGCTTCGATGTGAAAGATCTGCAAAAAGAGATGTTTCGCAAGGCGAGTTTCCCGGCGGTTGCCGTCAACCCGCAGGATGCCCATCAGGAGTATATTCGCGGCAACGTGGAGCTGGTGCGCATCAGTGAGGCGGAAGGACGGATTGCGGCAGAAGGCGCGCTGCCGTACCCGCCTGGCGTGCTATGCGTGGTGCCTGGTGAAGTGTGGGGCGGCGCGGTGCAGCGCTACTTCCTGGCGCTGGAAGAGGGCGTCAATTTGCTGCCAGGTTTCTCGCCGGAGCTGCAGGGGGTCTACTCCGAGACAGATGCCGATGGGATTAAGCGCTTATACGGCAATGTGTTGAAACAGTCCTCTGCGGTCTGATGCCCTCACCCCAGCCCTCTTCCACAGGGAGAGGGCGGATAGCCCGGATGCTGCTTACTAATCCGGGATACGTTCAGGTGAGGTGAAAACCGCGAAACCTATACCCCTTCGCCCGCACGGCGGTACATCCTGCGTGGATGCCCAATCTTGCCATATTGCATCTCAACCGATAAAAAACCGGACTCCACGCCGTGCTCCAGGTAGCGGCGGGCGGTGGTCTTACTGAGCCCCGTCTCCGTCACCACTTCATCCACGGAAAAACAGCGCTCACCCGCATCGGCAAACAGGGTCTGTACGCGAGACAGCGTATTCTCCTCGATCCCTTTACTGCCGTTATCCAGCTTGTAGTTCTTTGCCTGCAACTGATACAGCGAATCCACGTTCTGCTGATCGACGATCTTCCACACCCGTTGCTGCTCGGTGAACTGCACAAAACGTTCCAGTGACTGGCTCAGACGTTTCCACGACACCGGTTTAAGAATGTAATCAAACGCGCCGTTGCGAATCGCCTGGCTACAGGTATCCATGTCACTGGCGGCGGTAATGAAAATAACCGAACAGTTGGCGCGAATGATCATCGGGTCGCTAATCAGCGTAATCCCTTTGCCATCCGGTAGATAATTATCGAGCAACACCAGTTGTGGTTGCTTACTGGCGAGCAGCGCCTTCGCTTCTGCCAGGGATGTGGCGATGCCCACCAGCCGCAATCGTGGATGCTTACCAATCAGTTCTGCATGGAGCTGCGCCAGCTCGTTTTCATCTTCTACTATCAGCACATCTATCTGTTCATGTCGCATAATTCTGATCTTCCAGAGTCGGAGCGGGGCGTTGTATCTGACCCGTTTCCGGAATAAATAAAGAGAAAATCGTTCCGCGCGGCGCGTTATCAGAAACTTCAATGGTGCCGCCCACCTGCGTGACATAGCTGGAGATCAGATACAGGCCGATGCCATGATCGCCGTTGCGTTTCGTTGTCATCCCTCGGTCAAAAATACGATCCCGAATGGACGGGTCGATCCCGATGCCGCGATCTGCCACTTCAATAATCAGCTCGCGCTCATTTTGCAGGATCAAGACCTCAACGGGCTCGTGCGGCAACGCGGCGCGTTGCGTTGCTTCAATGGCGTTATCCAGCAGGTTACCAATAATCGATATCAGTTCGGCTTCCACCAGCAGGTGCGCGGGGCGCGACATCTGGCAGCCAGGGTCAAAAACCAACTCTACCCCTTTTTCCCGGGCGCGGGCCGCTTTACCCAGCAGCAAACCGCACAATGTAGGGGAGCTAAAACGTGACGAAATAAAGTCGAGCAGCTCCTGCGCATGCTCCGACTGGGCCTGAAGATAACGAATCGCCTCGTCGTAGCGTTCCATATGCAGCAGGCCGGAAAGTGTCGTCATCCGGTTAAGCTGCTCGTGGCGCATGATACGCAGGTTATCGACATAACGTTTCACCTGGCTCAACTGGGCGCTGAGGCTGTCGATTTCATTACGATCGCGAAAGGTAATGACCCAACCTTGAAGCTTATCTTCCAGCATAATGCGCACACGGCTGGCAATGACCGTCGCGTGATTAAAACGGCAGATCTCATCATGTGTATCTTTCGCCAGCATCGCACTGCGGGAGAAAAAGGGCACGGCCGGAATCACGTCCGTGATCAATTGCCCCCGCAGTTCGCGCGTGGGTTGGCTCAGATTGAGCAATGTTCTCGCGGCCTGGTTTATCACCTCGATGCGCAGATTGCTGTCGATGGCGATCACCCCTTCGTAAATCGACTCCATCATCGCTTTTTGCTGGCGCACCAGCAGGCCGATTTCTCGCGGCTCCAGTGAAAAGATCTGCTTCTTGATACTGCGGGTAAAGAACCACGAGAAGATAAACAGCGCCGCTAACAACAGTACGGCGGCAATAAAGATATTGATTGCCTTGCCGAGGGTGATGGTATCGAGATAGCTGGTCAGATAACCCACGGAAACAATACCAATCACCTTGCCTGCGTCATTGAATATCGGTGCTTTACTGCGTAAGGAAATACCCAGGCCGCCCTGGCGGATAGTGGTCAGGCTTTTACCCTGCAACACTTCCTGATTATCGCCCCCGACCAGCGTCGTCCCCACCCGATCATCATAAACTGAATGAAATAGATGAATGCCTTTATCATCACCAATGACAATAAAACTGGCATCGCTGCGATCGACTACTTGTTGCATAAATTCTGCAATCGCGGGAATATCTTTTTCAGCAACAGACTTGCGTAAATTCGGAATTATCGCTATTTCTTCAGCTTGTATTTTTGCTCGCGTACTCATTTCCTGATAAAGCTGGCGACCAACATCGATATAATAATAACCACCCAGTAAGATGAACAAACCGGAGAAAAACAGTACCAGCGAAATAAAGAGCTTAATCTGGAAGGAAACTTTCATAGTGTGGTACGCACAGAGCAATAAAAACGGTAATGTAACATCTTTCCTGTTGACAGTGGCGAGTTTACTGGAAACTTGTGATCCCTTGCACACCTGATGCTGACTGGCGATGCTAAAGAAACAAAGACTTTCTGGAAATGTTATTAACTTGTTTTTTTATTTAAAAAAACCATAAAAACCACGGAAATAATTACGGCATTAATCACACTAAATTAAAGAAACCATAAAAACCATAGGTGCCATTAAAACTTCGGTTTTATTATGCTGCGCCTCACATAACGTAAAAACCTGGCCCTTTAAGCTACAAATGCAAAATAACCAAGGGGCTTAATTATGAGCACAACTGACGATTCTTTTTCTATTACCTCTGAGTCACTATCGATTCAAAAACCATCATTGAAAGACAGATGGTGGCACATTATGGATACCTGGAAAGTCGGGATTATTCCATTGCCGTTGTTTTTACTTGCTGGTGCATTAATCGCCATCGATTGTCTGGGCGGTAAATTACCCAGCGATATCGTTGTGATGGTCGCAACACTGGCGTTTTTCGGCTTCGCCTGTGGTGAGTTCGGTAAACGCCTGCCGATTATCGGTAAACTGGGTGCGGCGGCGATTTGCGCTACCTTCATCCCTTCTGCAATGGTCTATTATGGCCTGCTGCCGGATGTGGTTGTCGAGTCCACCACCAAGTTCTACAAATCCACTAACATTCTGTACCTCTACATCTGCTGCATTATTGTCGGCAGTATTATGAGCATGAATCGCACCACGCTGATTCAGGGCTTCCTGCGTATTTTCTTCCCGATGCTGTGTGGCGAAATCGTCGGCATGCTGGTTGGGATGGGCGTGGGGCTGCTGCTCGGTCTCGAACCGTTCCAGATCTTCTTCTTTATCATTCTGCCAATCATGGCGGGTGGTGTGGGTGAAGGCGCCATTCCGCTTTCTATCGGTTACGCCACCATTCTGCATATGGATCAGGGCGTTGCGCTGGGTCGCGTACTGCCGATGGTAATGCTTGGCGGCCTGACAGCCATCATTATCTCTGGCTGTCTGAACCAACTGGGTAAACGCTTCCCGCACCTGACCGGTGAAGGCCAGTTGATGCCGAATCGTGATAACACCGATGAGAAAGCCCCTGCTACGCCTGCGTTCAGCGGTAAAGCTGACGTCACCACTATCGCATCCGGTGCGCTGCTGGCCGTGCTGCTGTACATGCTGGGTATGCTGGGCCACAAACTGATTGGTCTGCCGGCGCCGGTTGGCATGCTGTTTATGGCGGTGCTGGTCAAACTGGTTCACGGCGTATCGCCGAAGATCCTCGAAGGTTCTCAGGTCGTTTACAAATTCTTCCAGACCTCTGTGACTTACCCAATCCTCTTCGCTGTGGGCGTGGCTATCACCCCGTGGCAGGAGCTGGTACACGCATTCACCCTCACTAACCTGTTGGTGATTGTCAGCACCGTGTCCGCGCTGGTCGCCACGGGCTTCTTCGTAGGTAAAAAAATCGGTATGCATCCGATTGATGTCGCCATCGTCTCCTGCTGTCAGAGCGGGCAGGGTGGCACCGGGGATGTTGCCATCCTCACTGCAGGTAACCGTATGAGCCTGATGCCGTTCGCACAGATCGCTACCCGTATCGGCGGCGCGATCAACGTCTCGGTATCACTGCTGGTTCTCGGCAACTTCCTCGTCTGATTCATGTGTTACAGGAACTGATATGAAACTCGCAAGCTTTGTCCATCAGGGGATCCGTAGTTATGGGATCGTGAAGGCGGATGGTGTGATCAATCTGGGACGCCGTCTGGGCGATCGTTACAGCGATTTGAAATCGTTGCTCGCTGCCAACGCGTTAAATGAAGCGCAGCAGTTGTCTGGTGAAAAACCGGATCTGAGCTTCGATGCGCTGGAATTTCTGCCGGTGATTGATAACCCAGGGAAAATTCTTTGCGTCGGCATGAACTACGCCGACAAACGTAAAGAGTTTGATCAGCACAACCCGGCACCGACGCTGTTCGTCCGTTTTGCCGATTCGCAAACCGGCCACCAGACCCCGGTACTCAAACCGCGTCACTCCAGCGAGTTTGATTACGAAGGTGAACTGGCGGTGATCATCGGCAAAAGCGGAGAGAACATCTCCCGTGAAGAGGCATTGAGCCACGTTGGCGGTTACAGCTGCTATATGGACGGTTCTGCACGCGACTGGCAGCACACCTGGTTTACCGCCGGTAAAAACTGGCGTCAGACCGGTGCGTTCGGTCCGTGGATGACCACGGCGGATGAGATTCCGGATCCGCACAGTCTGGCGATCCGCACCTGGCTGAATGGCCGCATGGTGCAGGAAGACAACACCGCCAGCATGATCCACAAAGTGGCGGAGCTTATCGAGTACATCAGTACCTTCACGCGCCTGAATGCTGGCGATGTGATCATCACCGGTTCACCGGGTGGCGTTGGCAAAAAACGGAATCCACCGCTGTTCATGAACGCGGGCGATCGCATCGAAGTGGAGATCGAGAATATCGGTCATCTCAGCAATGTGATTATGGACGCGCCAGCCTTATCGCTGTCGCCCATGCACTAAGGAACGCGGCGGATTTATGCAAGCACAACCTCCCATTGATTTTCGCATTGCGGATGTCACGAGCGGCGCGCAGCGTTTTACGCAGATTCGTAATCTGCTCGCGGACAGCGGCTTAGGCATGGACAACGATATCACCACTTTCGTTGAAGCCTGGTCGGGACTCCGGCTGGTGGGTTGTGCGGGCCTGGCCGCCAATGTCATCAAATGTGTGGCGGTAGATGAAAACCTGCGCGGAGAAAATCTTAGCGCCCGTTTGCTGGCTGAGGTGGAACACCTCGCGCTGTCACGGGGACATTTTCATCTGTTCCTCTGTACGCGCCCCTGTAACAAGGAGCGCTTTGCACACAGCGGATTCTGGCCTATTGCGCAGAGCGGCAACAACGCGGTGTTAATGGAAAACACGCCCTTTGGCATCAGCCGTTACTGCCGCTCATTGCAGCCCTATCGCGTAGAAGGAAAGCGCGTTGGGGCTATCGTGATGAACGCTAATCCGTTCACCCTTGGGCACCGCCATCTGGTGGAACAAGCGGCGCATTCCTGCGACCACTTACATCTGTTCGTGGTTCAGGAGGATGCGTCGTTTTTCCCCTTCACCGACCGTCTGGACATGGTACGGGCAGGGGTCGCTCATCTGCCAAACGTGACCGTTCACAAGGGATCGGAATACATCATTTCGCGGGCGACATTTCCGGCCTATTTCCTCAAAGAGACCGGCAAGGTACAGCAGGCGTGGAGCGAAATCGATCTGCTGATTTTTCGCGACCACATCGCCCCCGCGCTGGGTATTACCCATCGATTTATCGGCTCAGAGCCGTTTTGCGATATTACGCGCCAGTACAACCAGACTATGCACCGCCTGCTTACAGGCGCGGTAGAGGTGGTGGAGATCCCGCGCATCAAAGCCACGGGCAATGCCATCTCTGCCTCGGAAGTTCGTCGTCTACTTAAGACGCACCAGTTTTCCCGTATTCGGGAAATAGTACCGGATACCACTTTCGTGCATCTCGAAACGCACTACAGCGCGGAAGTCGCTTAAAAAACTCAGGAAATAAATTATGAAAATTGTTAGGGAGGCGCTGGCCGGGACTATGGAGTCCAGCGACCTGATGGTGAAAATAGCCCCCGCTGATGGCGAGCTGGATATCGTCATTCACAGTGAAGTGATTAAGCAGTTTGGCGATCAAATTCGCCATGTGGTGACCACCACGCTGCGCGCCATGGAAGTCCACCAGGGACTGATCATTATTGAAGATAAAGGTGCGCTGGACTGTGTGATCCGCGCCCGCCTACAGAGCGCGGTATTACGCGCCAGTGACAGTGACAATATTGACTGGGAGAAACTGCAATGAAAAAGCTTCGTCGTAGCATGCTGTTTCTCCCAGGCGCCAACGCCGCCATGCTTTCCAACTCGTTTATTTACCGCCCGGACTCCATCATGTTTGACCTGGAAGATGCCGTGGCGCTGCGTGAAAAAGACACTGCGCGTCTGCTGGTCTTTCATGCGCTGCAACACCCGATGTACGAAGACATCGAAACCGTCGTTCGTATCAACCCGCTCAATACCCCGTTTGGCCTGAAAGATCTGGAAGCCGTGGTCCGCGCCGGGGTGGATGTGGTTCGTCTGCCAAAAACCGACACGCCGGAAGATATTTACGAACTCGAACGCCATCTTGAACGCATCGAAATGGCCTGCGGGCGTGAGATCGGATCCACGAAGGTGATGGCCGCGATCGAATCCGCGATCGGCGTTATCAATGCCGTGGCGATCGCACGCAGTTCACAGCGTCTGATCGGCATCGCGCTGGCGGCGTTTGACTACGTGATGGACATGCAAACCGAACGCGGCGACGGCACCGAGCTGTTCTACGCCCGCTGTGCCGTACTGCATGCGGCACGTGCCGCCGGGATCGACGCCTTTGACGTGGTGTGGTCGGACGTAAATGACGAGGCCGGTTTCCTGCGCGAAGTCGATCTGATCCGCAAAATGGGCTTTAACGGCAAGTCGCTGATCAACCCGCGCCAGATCGATCTGCTGCACAACGCGTATGCGCCAACGCAGCACGAAGTGGATCACGCGAAGTTAGTGATCGAAGCCGCAGAAGAGGGCGAACGCAACGGGCTGGGCGTGGTGTCGCTGAACGGTAAGATGATCGACGGCCCCATTATTAATCATGCGCGAATGGTGCTGGAACGTGCCGCCGCGTCCGGCGTGCGTCGGTAAGGACAGAACAATGAATCAGACAGAGCTTCTCCACGTTAACTTTCCGCATCTGCGCGATTTAAAACCGTTCGATAGCGCCCATGCCAGCACGCCGTGGCTTGCCGATCTCGACAGCAAACATAACCGCAAATTGTGCGCTACCCTGGAAGATGCCATTGCCCGCAGTGGCCTGAAAGACGGCATGACCATTTCGTTCCATCATGCGTTTCGCGAAGGCGATCGGGTGATCAACAACGTGGTGGAAATCCTGGCGCGACTGGGCTTTAAAGATCTGACGCTGGCTTCCAGCTCGCTGATGACCTGTAACGAAAGCCTGATTGAGCATATCAAAAATGGCGTTATCACCCGTATCTACACCTCCGGCATGCGCGGCAAGCTGGCGGATGCGATTTCCCACGGCCTGATGGCGGAGCCGGTGCAAATCCACTCGCACGGTGGCCGCGTGAAACTGCTGCAGGATGGCGAGCTGAATATCGATGTCGCCTTCCTCGGCGTACCGTGCAGCGACGAGTTTGGTAACGCTAACGGCACCCAGGGTAAATCCTGCTGTGGTTCGCTGGGTTATGCCATGGTCGATGCGCAGTTCGCTAAAAAAGTGGTGTTGCTGACCGAAGAGCTGGTGCCGTTCCCGAACATGCCAGCCAGCCTGGTACAGGATCAGGTGGATTACATTGTGCAGGTCGAGAGCGTAGGCGACCCGGCGAAAATCAGCGTTGGCGCGGCGCGCGTGACCAGCAACCCGCGTGAACTGATGATTGCCCGTTATGCGGCGGATGTTATCGAGCATTCCGGCTATTTCAAAAATGGTTTCTCCATGCAGACGGGTTCCGGTGCGGCTTCAACGGCCTGTACACGTTTTATGGAAGAGAAAATGGAACGTCTCGGCGTGAAGGCAGGCTTTGCGCTGGGCGGTATCACCGGTGGTCTGGTGTCGCTGCACGAAAAAGGTCTGGTGGCAAAACTGCTGGATACGCAGTGCTTTGACAGTGAGGCGGCAGCATCGCTGGCGCGTAACCCGAACCACGTGGAAATCTCTACCAACGTTTACGCCAACCCTGGCAGCAAAGCGGCCTGCTGTGACCAACTGGACGTGGTTATCCTCAGCGCGCTGGAGATCGACGTTGACTTCAATGTCAACGTTATCACCGGTTCCGATGGCGTGATGCGCGGCGCATCCGGCGGCCACTGCGACGTTGCAGCGGCAGCGAATTTGACCATCGTTGTGGCACCGCTTCTGCGCAGCCGCATCCCGACTGTAGTAAAACGCGTCACCACGCTGCTCACGCCGGGCGAAAGCATTGATGTGCTGGTCACCGACCACGGCATCGCGGTGAACCCGGCACGCCCGGAAATCCGCGAGCGCCTGGTGAATGCCGGACTGAAAGTGGTGGATATCGAAGCCCTGTACGCGCGTGCGATCTCGCTGACCGGGACACCGAAACCCATTGAATTCACCGACCGTATCGTCGGGGTGATTCGCTATCGTGACGGCAGCGTGATTGACGTTGTGCGTCAGGTGAAGGAGAACATCTAATGACATTACTGACGCCCGTAAGAGCGGGCGTCAGCCTTGAAGCGCTGCTGACGGCGAAAGAAAACCGTGCAGCGCGCCAGGCTGACTGGCTCACTCATTATCACCATCCGGTTATCTCCCTGACGCTGGTCACCCCCGGCGCGCAGAAAGACAGTATCCGTTACCGTAACACCATGGGGGTGGCGCTACAGGCGTGCGATCAACTGCTGTGGCAGAATCACTGGCCAGTGTTGGATCGCCAGGTACTGTGGTTGCCGACCGGTGCGGAAGCTCTGTGGTGTGTTGACCATGCCGCGGCGGAAATTAAAGCCCAGTGTATTGAACTGGAACAGACGCATCCGCTTGGCAGACTGTGGGATTTTGATGTGATATGCCCGAAAAACGGTCAGGTGGGACGTCAGTCTCTGGATCTCAGTACCCGGCGCTGCCTGGTCTGCGATGAACCTGCCCACGGTTGCGCCCGGTCGCGCCGTCATCCCATGGAAGAGGTCGTGTCACGTGTGGAGACCCTGATCGATGGCTGGTTCGCTCGCGACTAAACTCGCCCGTTTTGATGTCTGGGCGCTGGCCGCCACGGCACTGCGTCTTGAAGTCAATCTCACCCCCAAACCGGGGCTGGTGGACATGGCGAACAACGGTTCGCACAGCGATATGGATCACGCGTTATTTTTACGCAGTATCGATGCCATCACCCCCTGGTTTCGCATCTTCGAAAAAGCCGGGTTCGAGCATGCTTTAAAACCCGCCAGCGAACAGTTGCGCTTATTGCGCCCGGCAGGAATGGCCTGCGAACAGGCTATGTTCGAGGCGACCGACGGTGTAAATACCCATAAAGGCGGCATCTTTTCCCTGGGGCTGATCTGCTTTGCGGCGGGGCGTTTACGCGGTCTGAACCGTCTGGTCTGTGCACAATCGGTCTGTCAGCAGGTGGCTGAGATCTGCAAAGGGCTGGTGGCGCGAGAGCTGGCTTCCCGCACGCATGCGACAACGGCGGGTGAAAAACAGTATCAACAGTTTGGCCTGACCGGCGCGCGCGGTGAGGCGGAACTGGGCTTTCCCACGATACGCCAACATGTGCTGCCATACTGGTATCAGGAGGCGGGTGAACGGCGTTTTCACCATGCGCTGCTGCGCTTAATGGCGATAAATCCCGACAGTAATCTGGTCTCCCGCGGCGGTATCGACGGGTTGTGCTATGTGCAGGAATATGCGCAGACGCTGTTAAAAAACGGCTGGAACATTGCGCGCCTGCAAGAGATGGATAAGGCATTAATCAGTCGCAATCTCAGCCCCGGCGGCAGCGCCGATCTGCTGGCGGTCTCGTATGTGCTGGCGACGCTGGGCTAGCGGCAGACGCTAACCGCCAGACATAAAAAAGCCCGGTGGCATCACGCGCACCGGGCAGGCATTAAATCAGTCAGGCTTATGCTTTCTGCACGACGCCAGCCGCTTGCGGAACATGTTTGTATTTGAACATCGCCATGAACGCAAAGGCCAGAACCACAGAGTAACCGGCGAAAATCAGCCACACGGTTTTCCAGTCGGTTGCACCTGCAACGGTGTACATCTCAACCACTTTACCGCTCGCCATACCGCCAAGGATACAGCCGAAGCCGTTGGTCATCATCAGCAGCATACCCTGCGCACTGGCGCGGATAGCCGGGTTCACTTCTTTCTCGACGAATACAGAACCGGAGATGTTGAAGAAGTCGAACGCACAACCGTAAACGATCATGGAGAGAACCAGCAGGACGGTGCCGAACGGGGTCGGATCGCCGTAAGCGAACAGGCCGAAACGCAGCATCCAGGCAACGATACTCATCAGCATGACGTTCTTGATGCCGTAACGGCCCAGGAAGAACGGAATCGCCAGGATAAAGACAGTTTCTGAAATCTGCGAGATAGACATCAGCACGGAGGCGTGCGTCACGATGAAGCTATTCGCGAACAGCGGATTTGAGTCGAAGCTGTGCAAGAAGGTGTTACCAAACATATTGGTAATCTGCAGTTCCGCGCCCAGCAGCATGGAGAAGATAAAGAAAATCGCCATGCGTTTGTTTTTGAACAGCGCGAAGGCGTTCAGGCCCAGCATTTCCACCCAGGTCTGGTTTTTCTGGGTGTTGCTTACCGGCATGTGCGGCAGGGTCAGCGAGAACACACTCAGCACCAGGGAGAGTGCGGCACCGATATAGAGCTGCATATGGCTCAGTTCGAAGCCAGAGAAGCTCACCGCCCACATCGCCAGGATAAAGCCGATGGTGCCCCAGATACGAATCGGTGGGAAGTCCGTAACGATGTCATAACCGGCGTTTTGCAGGCGCGCGTAGGAGATGGTGTTGACCAGGCCCAGCGTGGGCATATACGCCAGCGAGTTGAGCAGGATAACCGCAAACATCGCACCCGGTGTGGTCACGCCAGCGGCGATAAACAGGGTAATAGCGCCCACCAGATGGCAGATAGCGTAAACCCATTTCGCGCTCAGCCACTTATCAGCCACGATACCCAGCAACGCAGGCATAAAGACCGAGGCAATACCCAGGGAGCTATAGACCGCGCCAATTTCCGCACCCTGGAATTTCAGGGTGACAAACATATAAGAGCCAAGCGTAGTCAGCCAGCTCCCCCACAGGCAGAACTGCAGGAAGATAATCACTTTAAGCTGCAGCTTAAGATTCATGTTAGTTTCCTCACCGAAGGCGTCTGATATACCTGTCATATTTCAGGCTGCATGTGCGTTGGCTTTTCTCACTCATCTCAGTCACTTACCAGAGTAAGCTCCTGGGGATTCGCTGCGTTGCCGCCATCCTGCAACTCGAATTATTTAGGGTATAGATGTTGGAATTAAGACAATTACTGTTGTTATGTGAGGCGATTCTATCATCGAAGCTGGGGCGAGATTGTTACATCCGACATATAAATGCAAACTTGATATGGTTGCAGTCGAATATAGTGACATTCGTCACATTTGTATGCGGGGGACACCCGTGTTCAAAGGGAATTCTTATCCCCTCCCGCTAAACGGAAGGGGATAAGTCACCTCTTACTTCGTGCGACGATAGCTTTTTTGCGCGGTATTCACTTTATAAAGGTAATTACGTGACTCCGCAGAAGGGTGGCGTGTGGTCAGGGTGGAATAGACATCGCCCGGCGCCATCGTGTTGATGATATTCGCGGCCTGCACTTTGTCGCTGGAGAAGACGCGCAGAACGCTACCCGCACCGCCATTGTAAGCGGTGATGACGGCATAACGGCGCGAGGTGGGGTTGGTTATCCCGGAAAGATAGACATTATTGAGCATCGCCAGGTAAGCCGTGCCGGTATCGATATTGCTTTCCGGATCGAACAGGTAGCTGCGACTCGGTGTACCGGATTTGCCCTGCGCGCGGAACACATCACGACCGGCGCTATGCTGCACCACCTGCATCAGCCCCAGCGCGTCGGAGCGGCTGACCGCATAAGGGTTAAATGACGATTCGGTCTGCATAATGGCCAGAATCAGCGATTCGTCAACGCCGTAGCGACGAGCGGCCTGATGGACCATGCCAACATATTTATGCGCACGTTTATCCAGATGGTTTGGCACCAGATTAAACGTCACGCTGTAAATGATTTTTAACCCGACGCTGCGTTTTTGCAGCCGTGTTTTCAGCAGGTAATCCGCGAAGCTGGTCGCACGCCCCATCCAGCGAATGGGCTGGCCCGTGTTATCCACCACCTGGCCATACAGGAACGGCTCTTTGGAAATCTGGATATCATCCGCGTCGGAATAGAGATCGATAGAGCCCGGATCATCACCCATTAACAGGGTCTTGATAATGGCCTGGCGTAAATGTGCCGTAGGGTCTGTGCCGGAGATGGTCTCGACGGTGATGGTGCCTTCGTCGAAGTTGATGTGGCTTCGGGTTTGGTACTGATCGGTGTACTTGACGTAATCTTTTGGACCGGCAATCAGTACTTCGCTAAATCCCCATAAGTTCTCGATATTGTGGGCAAACTGCCCCATTAAAATGTCAAAACCGTTGGTATCTTTAACCCAGGCTTCGTTATAGGTCTCGCCATTTTTATTTGAGCTGGAACAAGAAATAAGCAACGGCGCAATGATCGCTAGCGCTAAAAATTTTTTCATCATTCCGGAAGTATTGTTGGTTGCACAAATGACCCTGAATCAGGCCGCAGACGGCGGAACATCGCTGCGGCCATGCATTTATTTTTTATCTTCCGGCGTATAGCCTTCAATATGCACATCTTTGCCTTCGAACAGGTAACTCACCATTTCCTGCTCAAGCAGTTTGCGATGCTCAACGTTCATCATGTTGAGTTTCTTTTCGTTGATCAGCATCGTCTGCTTTTTCTGCCACTGGGACCAGGCTTCTTTGGAGATTTCGTTATAAATACGCTTACCCAGTTCCCCCGGATAGAGCTGAAAGTCTTGCCCCTCTGCATCACGTTGCAGGAAGGTACAGAAAATAGTGCGGCTCATAAATAGTCCTCTTTACTCTGCGCGGCGTTACATCGCCACGCCGATGCGTAATTGTTGTAACAGGCGCTCCACGGGGGCTGCCAGGCCCACTGACGGCGGCTGCGCTAAGTTATACCAAAGACCTGTACCTTCATCCATGCAAGAACTGAACGAGGACACGGTAAGCCACATAGGCACAATATCCAGATGGAAATGGCTGAACGTGTGGCGAAACGCAATCAGTTGGCTGAGATTATCGGCCTTAATCTGATGTTGCGCCAGCCAGTCATGTAATGACGCTTCATCTTCAAACTGCGGGAAACAGAACAAGCCGCCCCATAACCCAACCGGTGGACGCTGTTGCAGGAAGACCTGATCGCCATGTTGCATCAACAGGAAATATGCGCTGCGCTCCGGCAGCGTTTGTCTGGGCTTTTTGCCAGGATACTCGGCCCATGAGTGGTTCGCGTAGGCAATACAACCTGTTTGCAGCGGGCAAAGCGTGCATTTGGGTTTTGAACGTGTACAGACCATGGCGCCTAAGTCCATCATCGCCTGGTTAAACTGTTCCACCCCTTTGGCCGGGGTCACCTGTTCAGCCAGCTCCCACAGACGTTTCTCCACCTCTTTCTTGCCCGGCCAGCCTGCAACCGCGTAGCAACGCGCAAGAACGCGCTTCACGTTGCCGTCGAGGATCGCAAAGTGTTTACCCAGTGATAAAGAAAGAATGGCGCCGGCAGTCGAACGTCCAACACCTGGCAGTGCGGCAACCTCTTCAAAGGTTTGCGGGAAGACGCCGCCATGCAGTTCGGCCACCTGTTTTGCCGCTTTGTGCAGATTACGCGCACGGGCGTAATAGCCGAGTCCGGTCCATAAATGCAGCACTTCATCAAGCGGCGCATTAGCCAGGTCGGTGACGGTGGGAAACCGTGCCATAAAACGCTCAAAATAAGGGATAACAGTTGCGACCTGGGTCTGTTGCAACATCACTTCGGATAGCCATACTTTGTAAGGCGTTTTTTCAATTTGCCAGGGCAGGGTCTTACGCCCGTATTTGTCGTACCAGTCCAGAACCTGGGCTGAAAATTGAGACGCTTGCATGGTCACCAACATCGCGTTAACAGGGGGGCTGATTGCAGCACAGCGGCATGAACGTGTAAACCGGAACTTTCCGGTGCTTTCATCTTGCATACTGTATCGAACTTTGGATAATGCCCGTTTCCTGAACACTCTCACAAGCAGACTTATTTATGAATAACGACGTCATCTCACCAGAATTTGATGAAAACGGCCGCCCGCTGCGCCGTATCCGCAGCTTTGTCCGCCGCCAGGGGCGCCTGACCAAAGGGCAACAGCACGCGCTTGATAATTACTGGCCGGTGATGGGCGTTGAGTTTGCTGAGCAGCCGCTCGATTTTGCCGCCCTGTTTGGCAATAGCGGGCCGGTGACGCTGGAGATTGGCTTCGGTATGGGCGCATCGCTGGTGGAAATGGCGAAAACCCGTCCTGAGCAGAACTTTTTAGGTATTGAAGTGCACTCTCCGGGTGTGGGGGCATGTCTCTCTTCGGCACATGAAGAGGGCGTCGGGAACCTGCGCGTGATGTGTCATGACGCCGTCGAAGTGCTGCACAAAATGATTCCTGACAATTCATTAAACATGGTTCAGCTCTTTTTCCCTGACCCGTGGCATAAAGCACGTCATAATAAGCGCCGTATCGTTCAGGTGCCGTTTGCTGAACTGGTGAAGAGCAAGCTGAAACTGGGCGGCGTGTTTCATATGGCGACAGACTGGGAAGCCTACGCAGAACACATGCTGGAAGTTATGTCCTCTATTGAGGGTTATCAGAACCTGTCGTCGACTAAAGATTATGTGCCGCGCCCGGATTCGCGCCCGGTAACCAAATTTGAACAACGTGGTCATCGTCTTGGCCACGGCGTATGGGACTTAATGTTCGAGAGGGTAAAATAATGGCAAAGAACCGTAGTCGTCGTCTGCGTAAAAAGATGCACATTGACGAGTTTCAGGAGATCGGTTTTTCCGTCAAATGGCGTTTTCCGGAAGGCACCACTGAAGAACAGATTGATAAACTGGTCGATGAGTTTATCAGCGAAGCCGTTGAAGCTAACGGCCTGATCTTTGGCGGTAGCGGTTTCCTGGCATGGGAAGGTCTGGTCTGCAAACCGAACATTGGTCATTGCACCGAAGAGGACCGGGCGCTGATTCGTAAGTGGCTCGAGGAGCACAAATTCGAAGAGGTCAGCGTCAGCGAACTTTTCGATATTTGGTGGGACTAAGAATGAAAGGGTCGGCAATTGCCGGCCCATTTTGTCTCTACAGGAGTGGTTATGATGCGCAAGACGCTACTGGCGGTAGCACTGACGGCAACGGCTTTTGCCGCGAATGCGGATTACAAATGTAGCGTGAACCCGCGTGATGATGTGATTCTAAGCCCGCAAACCGTCCAGGTGAAAGGCGAGAACGGTAATCTGATCCTAACGCCGGAAGGTAACGTGACCTTCAACGGTAAACAGTATTCGCTGAGCGCCGCACAACGCGAGCAGGCACGGGATTATCAGTCTGAATTGCGCAGCGCGCTGCCGTGGATTGATGAAGGTGCTCGCTCACGCGTAGAGAAAAGTCGCGTGGCGCTGGACCAAATCATCGTCAAGGAAGTGGGCGAGAGCAGCAATATGCGTGGCCGCCTGACCAAGCTGGATGCCCAGCTTAAAGAGCAGATGAACAAAATTATTGAGCATCGCAGCGATGGCCTGGCGTTCCACTATAAAGCGGTTGATGACGTGCAGGCTAATGGTCAACAACTGGTGAACCAGGCGATGGGCGGTATTCTGCAGGACAGCATTAACGAGATGGGCGCCAAAGCGGTACTGAAAGGCGGCGGCAACCCGCTGCAGGGTGTGCTCGGTAGCCTCGGCGGTTTGCAGACCGCCATTCAGAACGAGTGGAAAAACCAGGAAGCGGATTTCCAGCAGTTCGGTAAAGATGTGTGTAGCCGCGTGGTGTCGCTGGAAGCTAACCGTAAAGCGCTGGTGAGCGGGCTTAAGTAAGGTTCTGTTGTTTCTCTTCTGTCTGTTCCCCTCACCCTAACCCTCTCCCCGGAGGGGCGAGGGGACCGATAGTGCGATTTGAGACTACGGTGCTGATTTCCCCCTCTCCCTTTTAGGGAGAGGGCCGGGGTGAGGGTAACAGCATTTGCAGCGCCTCAAATATCCGCTCCAGCACGGCCTCTTCGTTTTGCCAGAGTTCATTGTTCCAAAACCGCATGATCATCCAGCCTTTTTTGTTTAACCATACCGTTCGCTGAACATCATATTCGTACCGCTCATCATGCTGACCACCATCCAGCTCAATGGCAAGCCGTGCCTCGCAGCAGGCGAAATCAAGAATGTAATGACCGACAGGGTGCTGCCGACGAAACTTGTAACGAGAAAATCGGCGGCTGCGTAACAGATACCAAAGCAGTCTTTCTTCTTGTGTCAGTTCGCGTCTGAGTTGTTTTGCATGTGAGCGTATTATTTCCATCCCCACACTCTGCCACCCTCTCCCTGTTTCACCACAACCTTTTGCTGACACTGGAACCCGCCTTCCAAATAATTGTCCTATAGTCCGCAAGGTTATTAATGGAAGAGACATAAAAAGGATTTTGACGATGAAAATGAAATGGGCCGCAGGACTGGCGGCGTTGATACTTCTGTCGGGCAGTGTGCTGGCCGATAGCAATACCCCCACCGATGAGGTGCTGAAAAAGCAGTTTAGCCAGGCGCAGGAAGGGCTAATGCAACTGGACAGCATCACATTGCGCCTGCTTGATTCGCGCGGAAACCAGGCGACCTATGCCGCCGAAGGGGATATCTCCGCCACGGAAGATCTCTATTCCATGGTCGGTATGGCCGGAAACTATCAGTTTATGGAGCAGACCTGGACCAAAGGGCGCCCGGTGAAGTTCTCGGCGATGGTCACTGCGGTGGGGACAAAAGATTCCGGCTGGACCACCGAGTTCTTCTCCATGCAGATGGCGGCGAAACCTGCCGGGTATCCGAAACCGGACATTAACAACAAAGAGAAGTATCTGGTGGTCACCGACAGCGATTTTTATCCCCGCCTCGCCAAAATTGAAGCCGACAGGGCCGCCCAGAAAAAAGCGCTGGATAAATCCCTTGAGAAACAAGAGCAGCTCCAAAAGGAGATTGACGCGCTGGACGCCCAAATTGCCGCTTCGTGGGGCAAAGACAAAAACGGCAAACAGTTAACCCGTGATGATGTGCAACACGCGCTGCTGGAGGAGCTTCAGGAGGTGGGCAGGCAGAACGATCCGCTGCATTTTGAAAATAACTACAACAAAACGATTTATGAACCGGCGCTGGCCGAGTGCCAGAAAAAACCGGATTGCGATGCCACACCGCTGCGAAAAGCGCGTGCTACGGCACTCGTGGACCAGCGTCGGGACTACCAACTTAAGTTTCAGCTCAAGCGCGAAGAGGTCATGAAAACCCTGGAGGCTTACGATAAAAAGCGGGAGCCGCTGCGCAAAAAGCGTAACGAACTTCGCAGCGAACTGAGCAAGTTGGATATCACCAATAGCAAAGCCCGGATGGATTACGAAGGTTGGGAACGGGACATCGCCGTTATGCGTCGGCAAGGCATTATCAAGTAAATCTTCCAGCCCGTGTGTGCCGGGCTGGATTCAGATCACTCCTCGGCGAGGAAAATGAAATGGGCCACCGTGGTGGCCCATTTCATTTTTTCGGATTAGAAAGGGCGTTGTTTCTCCCTGCCTGACCGAGTTACATCAAACCCAGTATGCGGGGGAACCATAGCGAGATTTGCGGTATATAAGTAATCAATGCCAGCGCTACGAGTAGCGCGGCATAAAAAGGAAGCAGTGGCTTAATCAAGTGTTGAATTTTAACGCCCGAAATAGAGCAGCCAACAAACAAGGCACTGCCGACCGGTGGCGTTAATAATCCGATGCACAGATTCGCAACCATCATGATACCAAAGTGTACCGGGTCCATACCTAAGTCCTGCGCAATAGGCAGGAAAATTGGCGTGAAAATAAGTACCGCTGGGGTCATATCCATAAAAACGCCAACAATAAGAAGAACAAGATTAATTAATAAAAGAATAACGAGCGGATTTTCAGAAATAGACATCAGCGCATCGCTAATCATGTAGGGTACATCTGCATTTGTCATTGCCCATGACATCCCAACGGAAAAACCGATCAGCAATAAAACAATAGATGTTGTTACCACTGATTCAAGGACCAACGCCGGTAACTCACTCCACTTCACTTCGCGGTAAACGAAAACTGACAAGATGAAAGTGTAAACCACTGCAATAGCAGATGCTTCTGTTGCGGTAAATACACCACCCAGGATGCCACCCATAACAATGATAACCAGCAACAGACTAGGCAACGCAGCAAAAAACGCTGTCAGTGCCTGTTTGAGCGACGGTTTTTCTGAGAGCGGATACCCGCGTCGGCTGGCGATAACCGCACAAACCATCATGATGACCAGCCCCATCAAAATACCGGGTAAATAACCCGCCATGAACAGCGAGGCAACGGAGACGCCCCCAGCTGTGAGTGAGAAAACGATCAATACATTCGATGGTGGTATTAAGAGGCCGGTAATACAGGACGAAACGTTAATGGCGGTTGAAAGGGTAGGGTCGTAACCCTGTCGAGTCTGGATTGGATGAAGTGTTCCACCTACCGCCGCCGCTGCGGCAACCGCAGAGCCTGAAATAGAACCAAACATCATATTTGCCAGTACGTTAACATGCCCCAGAGAACCGGGCACGCGGCCAACCATGACCTGCGCGAGGTTAATCAGGCGTAGAGCAATTCCGCCTCGATTCATCAGTGTTCCGGCAAAAATAAAGAAAGGAATAGCCAGCAGGGCAAAATTATCCAACCCATTAGCCAGTCGCTGTGAAACCGTAATAACGGCAATGTCCCAGGGAAACATAAGGAGCATAGAGCTAACGGTCGAAATACCAATAGCAAATGAAATAGGTACGCCAAGGAAAACCAGGATGAAAAAGGATCCAAATAACGTTAATGCGATATAGCCATCCATTAATCTACTCCTTCGATGGGATTTTTTAGTTTATCCATACCAACATTTATGAACCACAAGGCGTAGAACATCATTACGATTCCGGTCAGTGGCAAAATAAGATAGACATAACCCATAGGGATTTGCATCGCGGCTGACACCTGGTTGGTTGCCAGCGTTTTGCCGATTAATTTCATTCCCCCCGTGACGATGACTCCGCCAGAAAAAAGGAAAATCAACAGATTTACTAAGACGGTCAATAGGGCCTGTTTACGCGGTTGTAGCGCCATTGACAGGAGATCAATTGACAGATGTCGCTGAGCGCCAACTGTATAGGCTGCACCGAGTAAACCTACCCAAATCATCAGAAAGCGAGCAAGTTCATCGGTTGACGTGCTGGGCTGATTGAGAACATAACGACTAAATACCTGCCATACAACGCAAATAACCAGTACGCTCATCACCATAATAGAAAACGCCGCGATCGTGCGATCGACCGCCAGCTTTATGCGGTTAAATATCATCTTTAATTATCCCGGTGAATAAGGGCCAATGACTGGCCCTGGTAGATATTATTCAGCAGCGGCTTCGAATTTTGCTAATAATGCGGCCTGTTTAGGATCTTTTTTAAACTCATCAAACAGAGGTTGCACGGCAGCGCGGAAGGGAGCTTTATCCACTTTCACAATTGTACCGCCTTGCGATATTGCCTGAGCACGGGTATCGGCATCGATTTGAGCCCAAAGTTTTTGCTGGTATGTTTCTGAATGCTTAACTGCTTTTTGTAAAATGTCTTTTTGTTCAGCTGTTAATTTGTTCCAGGTTTTAGTTGAAATAACCAGGAAATCAGGAATGGAAGCGTGCTCATCTTCCGAAAAGACTTTTGCAATTTCGATATGACGCGTTTGTACCCAGGAAGGTACATTATTTTCTGCTCCGTCTACAACGCCCTGTTGCATGGCAGTATAAACCTCACCAAATGAAATGGGCGTAGGCGAGCCACCCATTAACTCAATCATTTTTATTGTGGTTGGGCTGGCCTGAACGCGTATTTTCAGTCCTTTCAAATCTTCCGGTTTCGTAATGGGCTTTCCGGCATAAAAGCTTCTTGTACCAGCAACGTAAGCAGAAAGCGCGAAGAAACCTTTGTCTTTTGTAGACTCCATGATTTCTTTACCCACGTTACCGAAAACAACGTTATTAAAATGCGCCTGATCTTTAAACAAGAATGGAAGATTATAAATAGCGTATACATTATCAAAAGATTCAAGATCGCTGGCGGAACCTTTCGTCATATCAAGGGCACCATTTTGTAATAATTCCAGGGTCTCTCTTGCGCTCCCCATTTGGCTGCTGGGGTAAATGCGGATCGTCATTTTACCATCAGACAGTTTTTTGACTTCTTTAGCCATTTCATCTAAAGCCTGATGTACAACATGGCTTCGCTCAAGGTTATGCGCAAGTTTTAACGTGACTTTATCCTGCGCAATAGCATTCAAAGAAAATAATGAAATAAGCGATGCACACACAAGTGTTTTGGAAAGAGAGAGTTTGCTCATTGTTTGGCTCCATGCACATTAATGGTCTATATCTGAAATCAATAATCCTTATTTCTGTATGACATATTATCCTGGTTGTCTGACATCTTTAAGGTGTCTGTCTCACAGTTTTTATTTTTTGTCAGTGTGGATATTTTTAAAAGGCGTTAAATATTATCGTGATGAATAAATTGGAATGGCAATATTTATTATGAGAATATATTTGGCCGATAAGCGGTATGGCAATATCAGGTTTTTAATTGGCGGGGAAACAGGTATCCCGCTTAATAAAGCGAGCGGGATAGTTCTGTACATATTATTCGCTCAGGAAAAGTTCCAGCAGGGAGTTGAGGAACAGCTTACCGTGCTCGGTGATTTGCCAGTACTGCTCGCACTCGGTGAGGTAGCCCTGCGCCAGGGCTTTGTCGAGCTGCGGGCGAATCACGCTTTCATCCAGCCCCGTGAACAACGCGAACTCCGCACGCGGCGCGGCCTCCAGCAAACGAAAGCGGTTCATAAAGAACTCGAACGGCTTATCGGCGGCTTCCACATCGTGCTGGCGCTCAAGGTAGCGACCCTGCATATACCCGCGCGGGTGGCGCGTTTTCGCGGTGCGTAAAATGCGCCCATCCGGGAAGGTCACTTTGCCATGCGCACCGCAGCCAATACCCAGGTAATCGCCAAAGCGCCAGTAGTTGAGGTTGTGCTGACACTGGTAGCCCGGTTTCGCGTACGCTGAGGTTTCGTATTGCTGATAGCCCGCGGCGGTCAGTAACTGGTGGCCACGCTCGAAAATATCCCACAATGCATCGTCATCCGGCAGCACCGGCGGGCGCGAGCCAAACAGCGTGTTGGGTTCGATGGTCAACTGATACCAGGAAAGATGCGGCGGGTTCAGTTCAATGGCCTGGCGCAAGTCGTCCAGCGCCTCTTCCAGCGTCTGATCCGGCAGGCCGTGCATCAAATCGAGGTTAAAACTGCGCAGCCCAAGGCCAGTTGCCAGCCGCGCAGCGCGTTTGGCTTCCTCCGGGCCGTGGATACGCCCCAGCCGCTGTAATTTCGGCTCGCTAAAGCTCTGAACGCCAATCGAAATGCGGTTCACCCCGGCACGTTGATACTCAACGAAGCGGTCGGCCTCGACCGTTCCGGGGTTGGCTTCCATTGTGATTTCCGCATCCGCCGCCAGAGTCAGGCGCGCACGCACGCCATCCAGCAACGTCTGCATCGCTGTGCCGGAGAGTAGGCTCGGCGTACCGCCACCAATAAAGATCGTCTTTATTTCACGCCCCTGTGCGTAAGGCACATCAGCATCAAGGTCGGCGAGCAGGTGCTGCACATAATCATCGTGAGGCACTTCGCCTTTCAATGCATGGGAATTAAAGTCGCAGTACGGGCATTTCTGCACGCACCACGGAATATGAATATAAAGACTTAAAGGTGGCAAATTAGCCATTACGTAATGCTTCCAGTAACAGTTTCAGCGCCTGCCCACGGTGGGAGATAGCGCTTTTTTCTTCGCGGGTCAGTTCGGCGGCGGTTTTACCTTCCGTCGGGACGAAGAAAATCGGATCGTAACCAAACCCGCCCTGACCGGCAGGCGCACGGGTAATCACACCAGGCCAGCTACCGTGGCACACCAGCGGCGTCGGGTCAGCGGCGTGACGCAGATAGACCAGCACACAGTGGAACTGAGCCTGACGTTTATCGTCCGGCACATCCTGCAGGGTGGTCAGTAATTTTTGCAGATTCGCTTCATCAGTGGCATCCACGCCAGAGTAACGTGCGGAGTAGATCCCCGGCGCGCCGCCCAGCGCATCAACAGCCAGGCCGGAATCGTCGGCAATCGCGGGCAGACCGGTCACCTCAGCGGCATGGCGCGCTTTCAGGATCGCGTTTTCAATAAACGTCAGGCCGGTCTCCTCGGCGGATTCCACACCCAGCTCGGTTTGCGCCACGATATCCAGACCGAAATCACTCAGCAGCGAGGCAAGCTCGCGCACTTTACCGGCATTACCGGTTGCGAGAACAACTTTTTGCATAATAGATCCTAATTCATCAGGGCCGTGACGGCCGAAGGTATCTGTTGCGGATGGGTAATTTTGACTTGTTTATGGCGGCCCAGTTCGCCTTTTTCAATCAGCACCTGATTTTTGGCCACCCGAAACTGTTTGGCGAGATATTTCACCAGATGGGCGTTGGCCTGCCCATCGACCGGTGGGGCGGTAATGGCGACTTTTAGCTCGTCGCCATGCAGCCCAATAATGCTGTCCCGGCTGGCCTTTGGCTGAATATACAGCCGCAGCACCAGCCCGTCGTCACAGGATGTGACAGCACTCATGCCCAGTTCCAGATATAGGCTAACGGTACAATGGTGTTAGCCAGAAACTCCATCACGCCCATATTGATGACATACATTAGCAGCACCAGAATCATCGGCGAGAAATCGAGACCGCCCATTGATGGCAGCAGGCGGCGAATCGGGCGCAGCAGCGGTTCGGTAAGCTGCAGCAGCACATATTCCACCGGGCTACGGCCCTGGCTGACCCAGCTCATGATTGCCATTAACAGCAGCACCCAGAAGATCAGCGAACCGAGCGTTTTAATAACAATCAGCACCGCCGCCAGCACGATGAACACGCCGTTCATGGAGACGTACGGGTTCAGGAAGACTTTCACGACACATAGCAGCAGCGCGATAAGCAACGATGCGCTGTCAATGGGCCCCATCGACGGAATAATGCGACGCAGCGGGCCAACAATCGGCTGGGTGATTTTCACGATAAACTGGGAAAACGGGTTATAAAAATCACAGCGCGCCCACTGCATCCAGATACGCAGCAACAGCACCATCGTGTAAGCCTGGATAATCAGTGACAGGAGAGTGGACAACGTATTCATGGCGTTCCTCAGTTTTCCTTAGTTTTTTGTGTAATCGCGCGCGCCAAAAATGGCGGTTCCGATGCGCACCATGGTGCTGCCTGCCGCAATCGCGGCCTGCATATCGTCTGACATGCCCAGCGAAAGGGTATCCACGCCAGGGTAACGTACCTTAAGTGCGTCAAATGCGACAGCCATTTGGCGGGCCACGGCAAACTGCCGTTCATAATCAGCCTCGGGAGCAGGGATCGCCATCAGTCCACGCAGGCAAAGACCGGGTAATTCCACCACCTGCGCCGCCAGCGCGTCCAGCTCAGCAAGGGAGATGCCGGATTTGCTCTGCTCATCACTGATATTGACCTGAATCAGCACGTTCAGCGGTGGCAGAGAGTCGGGTCGCTGCTCGCTTAAGCGGCTGGCGATTTTGAGACGGTCCACGGTATGGCACCAGTCAAAATGTTCAGCCACGAGGCGGCTTTTGTTGGACTGTAAGGGGCCGATAAAGTGCCACTGGATATCCGCGATGCCCGAATCCTTGAAATGGCGAATCTTATCAATGCCTTCCTGTACGTAGTTTTCACCAAAGCCACGCTGACCCGCCGCGTAAGCTTCTTCGATGGCGCTCGCAGGTTTTGTTTTGCTGACTGCAAGCAGCGTAACTTCTTCTGGAGCACGGCCGCAGGACGTTGCAGCGGCTGAGATTTTGTCCCTGACCTGTGCCAGGTTATGCGCAATATCGTTCATGTTCCCAGGTGGCTTTATGGATATGGAAAAAATAGTGGAGCTTAGTGTAAAGCATAATGTCTCGGATCTACACCTGTGCGATCGCCGTCCACCACGGTGGCGAAGGCAAGGACGGCTGGAAGCCGCACCCTTCGACGCGGTGGATATTCACGCGCTGCTCGCCGAAAGTTTAAACACGCAGCAGCAACAGCAGTGGCAGGCGTGCGGACAGATAGATTTTGCCCTCAGTACCCCAGGGGTTCAACGCCTTCGCGCCAGTGCGTTTTTACATCACGAAGGGGTGTCGCTTGCGCTGCGCCTGTTGCCTGACACCTGCCCGACGCTGGATATGCTGGATGTGCCCGCCGTTATCCCTGAATTACTAAGGCGCGACAACGGTCTTATTCTGGTTACCGGGGCGACGGGCAGCGGTAAATCCACCACGCTGGCGGCGATGGTGGATAACCTTAATCACCATCTCGACGGGCATATCCTGACCCTGGAAGATCCCGTGGAGTTTATCCATACGAGTAAACGTTGCCTGATCCAACAGCGGGAAATCGGCCCGCACTGCGCCTCGTTTGCGGCGGGGTTACGCGCGGCATTACGCGAAGACCCGGATGTCATTCTGCTGGGGGAATTGCGTGACAGCGAGACCATCCGCCTGGCGTTGACTGCCGCCGAAACCGGGCATCTGGTGCTGGCAACATTACATACACGCGGCGCACCGCAGGCTATTGAACGGCTGGTGGACAGTTTCCCCGCCCAGGAGAAAGATCCGGTGCGTAGCCAGCTTGCCGGAAGCCTGCAGGCCGTATTGTCCCAGCGGCTGGCGGCAGACAGGCAGGGCGGACGTGTGGCGCTGTTTGAACTGCTTATCAATACACCTGCGATAGCCAACCTTATCCGTGAAGGGAAAAACCACCAGTTGCCCGGCGTGTTACAGACCGGGCAGCAGGCGGGAATGCAGACCTTCGACCAAAGCCGTCAGCAACGGCAGGCGCAGGGGCGACTTTAGCGGATGTTCAGTGCGTAAACCGCCGGTAAAGCGCCTGCGGTGGCAATGATCTCCAGACGTACATTTTGCGCGGTAATGGGGGTAGATAACCGGTGTTCACGCACGGAGTGGTGGTTATTTGTTTCCTCGGCCAACAGGGTGTCATCGGCCCACAGACGATAGTGGGTGATGCAGTGCGGCGTCACCGGCAGGAAATGGCCCATCTGCACGGTTTCCATGGCGTTATCGAAATCGTTGTCCTGTACCAGAGTCATGCTGGTGAAGGTTTGTGGCGCATCCCAGTGCCAGCGTAATACCGGTTTGACGTCATCGGCGGCAGGTACCCAGGCATTGGCCTGTTGCTCGGGGCGCAGGCGGCCATTAAGCACATTGTCGGCGCGATAGCAGCTTAACGGCTGGCTAAAACGCAACGCAGGCATTACCTGATGTGGGCGACGGCGCGGCAACCAGAAGTCAAACTCATCGACGCCATAGTCGCCATCTACCACCTGACGGGTATGTTTGGCGACGCGGGCATTCAGGCTATTAAAAACGGTCATAATGCCGGGCAGGTGGGTGTCGGTGAGGGCAATGTCCACCTGTTCACACGCTCCAAAGGCGATAAAGACATACTGATCGCGCTCGCTTTGCCACGGGAAATGGACCGTCTGCGCCTGCTCGCCCTCAACGTACAGCGTTGTGCTGGCGTACTGATAATCGGGCGTGAAATTACCGCTGCGTGCGCTGCCCAGAAGCGAGATCTCAAGTGGCTGCTGAGAAGCGGAACGCAGGGTAAAGGTCATGTCGGGCAATGACTCCCCGGCTTTGACAGGCAGCAGCAGCGCCATTCTTTCGCCGAGCGAATGCCAGTGGCCGTTAGGGGCAAGCGTACTGAGAGCGTATTCACTGCTGGCGGTGACCGACGCGCCGAGTGCCGGGTCCTGTAACCACTGACGGGGAATGTAGCAACCGCTGGCCTGCAACCGCTGTTGCAACTGGCCGACATTATCCCGCTGGGCCAGCTCTGCCGGGGTGATGTCATGCGTTTTACACAGCGCGGCAGCGCGGCCAACGACCTCGCCCAGCAGACCGCAGGTGCACATCACCCGGGCGCTACCAAAGGCAACGTGAGAGGCGGAAATAAGCCGTCCGGTCAGGAAGAGATTATCCAGCGAGCGGCTGTAAAGGCTTCGCAGTGGAATGGTATAGGTGCCTTTACTGTGAAACTGGCGACAGCCATCATGGGTGCTGTAGACCCCGTCCGCCGGATGCAGGTCGATAGACCAGCCGCCGTAGGCCACGGCATCATAGTGGTCGCGCTGTTCAATGATGTCCTGCTGGCAAAGCAGATGATCGCCCATAAAACGACGGCTTTCGCGTTTACCGGGAATGGCGCCAACCCATTCGATGGTCATGTTGGCCGCTTCCGGGAACTCGCCGGAGTTTTTAATGTAATCCCACACGCCCCAGACGATTTTCCACAACTCCCATTTGATCTCTTCACTCTGGTGAATGGTGTCCAGCCGTCCGCCCCATTCCAGCCACCACAGGTCGCAACCATTGAGGGTGGATGTCAGGCGTTTGTAGCGGGGAATCGCGGTAATATCTTTTAATGCGAACGAAGGGGGAACAAAATTCACCGGGCCGTTCGTCTGTTTGGTGTAGAAATAGATCGAGTGCCCGAGCTTGTGGCCGAAGTTGTCGCCGGGGGCCATTTTTTCCCCCAGTTCGTCCACCTCTTCGGCGCCTTCGCGGTACTCTGCCCCGGCCAGAAAGCCCAGCACGCCATCCCCCGTTGCGTCGCAAAACTGGTCGGCGGTGACGGTATAAAATGTCTCGTTGATGGCGTTAAAGGCGCTGACCTGGGTGAGGGTTCGCTGGTTTTTCTCCAGTTCGTAAATCGTGGTATTGAGCAGCAATGTCAGCCCAGGCTGGCTTTTTGCCATATCCAGTAGCACCAGGTCGAACATAACCGGGTTGCCCTCTTTGTTGCGCCAGAGATTCTCTTCGAGGATTTCTCCCATGATGCCGCCTTCACGCGCCCAGCGGTTATTGTTGCCCATATGCGATGTGGCGCCGTTGGCCCACAGGCGAACTTCGCTGGACGCATTGCCGCCGAGTACCGGTCGGTCCTGGATCAACACGACCTGTAGCCCGTCCCTGGCGGCGGCGAGCGCAGCGCAAAGACCCGCGAGGCCACCGCCCGCTACCAGAAGATCGGCATGCAACTGTGCAGAGGGAAAGGTTCTGGACGCAGTTTGCGGATAGATGTTCATACCTTGTATCCTTCTTTACTGAACTGACGGTAAAATCGAAAATTCCTGCCACCTGAGAGATAAAGCCTGTTATGTCCTCACAACCGAACCAAAGCCTGATTGATGGCATTCGCTGCCTGCAGTACCTGGTCTCCAGCGGCCGCGCGATTGGCTGTCGCGAACTGGCGCGTCTGATGGGCATAAATACTACCCGTGTAAACCGGTTGCTGATGACGATGGCGTCCATCGGCCTGACGATGCAGGATGAGCAGCGTCGTTACCTTCCCGGCCCCGGCATTCATGCGCTGGCGGCACAAGCGATACGCGGCTCGGCCCTCTTTTCCCAGGCGCTCCCCCTGCTGGAAAGCTACGCGCCCAAAGATATCGTGGTGGCAATGGGCGTGCTCTGGGAGGATCAGGTGATTTATATCTATCACTCTGAACCCGGTAGCCAGATGAGCCAGGCGCTGGCCGGTTTTCATATGCTTCCTGCATGGCAGTCGGTCATCGGTATGTCGCTCCTGGCGGCAGAGAGCGATGAAGAACTGCAAAAACGTTTTGTCGACGAACAGTGGCAGCAACTTGCGCCTCATATCGCCCAACAGCGTGAGCTTGGACGCGTGGTCTGGCATCACGATGACGGCGAGGTATCAATGGCGAAGCCTCTTGGCGCGCACTCTGCCGCGCTGGCGTTTGCCGGTATGTGGCAGGTTGACGACGCTGTCATTGATGAACGCCTGAGCGAACTTCACACCTTGGCACGGCGTCTGACACAGAAACCCTGACGCATTTCATTCCTGACTAATGTTTCTTTTATAGAAACATTGGTGAAAAAGCAAAAAGCACGCCCTGGAAATGTGAGGGGGATCGGGGGATTGCGTTTTGGGGAAGGGAGAAGACAAAAAAGGCTGAGCGGCGCTCAGCCTGAGAATTACAGATGCTGCTCGAAGTAGCTTTCGAGGATGATAACCGCAGAGGCAGAATCAACACTGCCTTTATTCAATGCACGAAAACCGCCGCGCTCAAACAGACCCGCCCGGGCTTCTACCGTACTCAGCCGCTCATCATGCAAAATAATTTTTGCGCCGAAGCGGCCGTGGATTTTATTGGCGAAGTTGCGCGCACGCGCGGTCAGGGGCTGCTCTGTGCCATCCATATTCAGCGGCAGGCCGACAATAACGGCTTCCGGCTGCCACTCTTTTAACAGCTTCTCGATAAGCTTCCAGTCCGGCGTCCCGTCTTGCGCTTTCAGAGCATTCAGCGGGCGCGCCGTACCGGTCACACGTTGTCCGATGGCGACGCCAATACTTTTGGTACCAAAATCAAAGGCCAGCAGGGTTCCGCTCATCAGGCATGTCCCGCCACGCCCGGCATGGTCGAAATATCAATGCCGATAAGTTTTGCCGCTTCCCGCCAGCGGTCAGCGATAGGCGTTTTAAACAGGATATTTTGATCTGCAGGAGCGGTAAGCCAGGCGTTATCCAGGATCTCCTGTTCAAGCTGGCCTTTTTCCCATGAGGAATAGCCCAGCGCGACCAGCACGTCCTTAGGTTGATCGGCCGTGCCCAGGGTCTCCAGAACATCGCGCGAGGTAGTGATCACGGTGTTATCCGAGACGCGAATGCTGGAAGAGAAGCTGGCAGGCGGCGTGTGCAGAATAAACCCGCGATCTTCCGCCAGTGGGCCGCCAAGCAGCACGGGTTTATCCAGACGAATGGCCGGATCGCGTGCTTCCGGGTTAATTTTCAGTTTCTCCAGGACGCTTTCAACTTTCAGGTTTTCCAGCGGCTTATTGATGATAAGCCCCATGGCACCGTCTTCGTTGTATTCGCAAATATAAACCACCGATCGCCGAAAAAGGGGATCATGGAGAGCAGGCATGGCAATAAGAAAGTGATGCTGTAAATTCATTGTCAGAGGTTCTGTTTCCTGGTTCAAAAAAGCAGCAGCCTAGTATGAGGGGAAAGCTGCACGCTGTCACTAGCCAGACTTTGGAGTTTATGAGCGGGTTCCCTCCCGCCATCCCTTTACCTGCAATAATTCGCGCTGTCTGTGCCCTGGCACCTTTGAGCAACCCGAATTATCGAGGGTAAATATATTTATTATTTCGCCAGGCGTTTTTCGATTGCGTCCATCAGCATGCCGGTAATAGAGATCGGGAACTCCGCCTCGATCTCGCGCACGCAGGTGGGGCTGGTGACGTTAATTTCGGTCAGACGGTCGCCAATGATATCCAGACCGACGAAAATCAGCCCTTTGGCTTTCAGCGTCGGGCCGACGCGGCGGGCAATCGCCCAGTCGCTTTCGGTCAGCGGACGCGGTTCGCCGCGGCCACCGGCGGCCAGGTTACCACGCGTTTCGCCACCCTGCGGGATACGCGCCAGGCAGTATGGAACCGGCTCGCCATCCACCACCAGCACACGTTTGTCGCCATCTTTGATAGCCGGCAGATAGTTCTGCGCCATGCAGTAGCGGGTGCCCAACTCGGTCAGCGTTTCGGTGATAACCCCCAGGTTCGGATCACCCTCTTTGACGCGGAAAATCGAGGTGCCGCCCATGCCGTCCAGCGGCTTGAGGATGATATCGGTATGCTTTTGCCAGAACGCTTTAAGCTGCGCTTTATTGCGCGTCACCAGCGTTTCCGGGGTCAGGTCAGGGAACCAGGCGGTAAACAGCTTCTCGTTACAATCGCGCAGGCTCTGCGGCTTATTGACGATCAGCGTGCCTTTTTCTTCCGCACGTTCAAGGATATAGGTGGCGTAGATAAATTCGGTATCGAACGGCGGATCCTTACGCATCAGCACTACATCCAGCGAGGCGAGTTCGATATCCTGCTCGCCGCCAAACTCGTACCATTTGTCGTAGTTTTGCTCGACGGAAAGCAGACGGGTACGCGCACGGGCTTCGCCGTTGATCAGGTAAAGATCCGCCATTTCCATATAGTGCAGTTCGTAGCCACGACGCTGCGCTTCGAGCAGCATGGCGAAGCTGGTGTCTTTTTTGATATTAATCTGCGCGATGGGGTCCATCACGATGCCGAGCTTAATCATAGGCTTCTCCGTTTAACCCAGATCGCCAAAACGCACCTGCAGCGCGGTAATGGCGGTAAGGGCAGTTGTCTCTGTGCGCAATACGCGGGGTCCCAACAGAATATCAGTAAACTGGTAGCGCGAGGTCATGGCGATTTCGTCTGTCGTCAACCCGCCTTCCGGGCCAATCAGTAATCGTACGCGTTCCACCGGCAACGGCAGAGTATTAATGCTCTGGCTGGCGCGCGGGTGAAGATTCAGCTTAAGGCCGTTCTCTTCTTCTGCACACCACTGTTCGAGATCCATTGCCGGGCGAATCTCAGGAATACGGTTACGACCACACTGTTCACAGGCGGCGATGGCGATCTTCTGCCACTGCTGAATCTTTTTATTCAGGCGCTCGGCATCCAGTTTAACGCCGCAGCGCTCAGAAAAAAGTGGCGTAATGAGGCTTACACCCAGTTCGATCGATTTCTGGATAGTAAATTCCATTTTCTCGCCGCGAGACATCACCTGGCCCAGATGAATATGCAGCGGTGACTCCCGATCGTCCACCTCTCCCTGGGTCACCTTAACGATAACGCTCTTTTTATCGGCGCGGGTGATTTCGGCGTCAAACACCTGGTTCGAACCGTCAAAGAGCTGAATAGCCTGCCCCTGGCCCATACGTAATACGCGGCCAACATGGTTTGCCGCATCGTCGGCGAGGGCGATTTCAGTGCCAGTCTGGATGAGTTCAGGGTGGTAGATGCGTGGGACGCGCATAGTTCAGATTTCCGTGTGAAGTGTGGCGCATTTCCCCTCACCTTAACAGGTCGCGATTTGCGGCCTCTCCCTTGTAGAGAGAGGGGGGGTGAGGGGCAATACACCTGCAAAATTTACAATTGCCGCTAGTGTAGGTTAGCTCTTTCGCGCCATGCAAGCGCGCTGCACGTAAGGGTTATGATTCCCCTGGACCTGAGCGATACGTGACTCACGCGTACATTCCCAGTCGGTCACCGGGTAGAGTTTATCCCAGGCGGTAAAAAGCTGTGTCTGCTGGCGCGACAGGGTGAGCTGATACTGATCGCGCATATAGAAGTAGGTGCGGGCAATCACACCACGGGCGCTGGCAGGCGGCTCGGCCAGTTTGGCCTTGAAGTCGATCTTCATTTCACAGCGCCCGTACTGGCCTTCGCCACCGTTCCACTGGCCGTACATAAAGTTGCCGCGATCGGCATTCACTTCACCCACGGCGGGTTGCAGGTTGTGCATATCGCTTTCCATCTTGCGATAAACAGGGTCTTTAGCGCAGTTTTTCCGCCCGCCATCCTGCCAGCACTGACGCTGATGGCCGAATTGCCAGGCCGGGACAACATGCTCCCATTCAATACGGCTGGCGCGGTTTTCATTTTTGCGCACCTTATAACCGCAGGAGTCCAGATCGACCACCCCTTTTTTTCCCTGCCACTGAATTTTACAGCCGCAATAAAAGTCGCCCGGAACGTCGGCGTTGACTTTAACCCCGGCGGCTTTGGCCTGCGCGAAGCTATTGATGCCGTCCGCCAGTACCGGCGCGCTGAGGATAAGCAGTAAAGATGAGATAACGCGTAACATTGAAAACTCCCTGTCAACTGGAGTGCGCAACGTAGCGGAAGCGATTGTCAGATGCAATCAGTTGGCGCGGAAAACATTCTTAATGGTTCATGTAATTAGCGCTCAGGTACCAGCGCTTCGCCGCACTGTACGCAGCGATAGGTGGTCTCACCGCGCACCACACGATTGTGTCGCCGCACGGTCAACTGATGCTGCTGGCACTTGCAGCGGTAGGGAAAGGTATTGGGCCGCACCGACTCCAGTTCAAACTGGTGAGTACGGCGCGCAGGAACGCCGAGCACGCTTTCCATCATCCATTTCCACTCTTTACCGTGTGGCGGAACGCGGCCGAAATGTTTCCACACCAGCAAATGCGCCAGCTCGTGCGGCACCACCTCGTCGATAAACGCCTGTTGGTTTTCCATCAGCAACACGGGGTTCAGGCGGATTTCATACGTATTGAGCCAGGCCGTGCCTGCCGCTGTGCCCCGTTGCTGATAAACCAGTTTGGGTTCCGGATAGTTACGCTCAAGTTTCTGATTGGCCAGGGCAAGTTTTTCCCGCAGGCTGCGCATGACGGCCTGCTGTATAGCGATGGGGAGACGGGAGGTTTTCATAATCGCAGAGGATAGGGCGGGGAGCGGGGGAGTGCAAGAAAAAGCCTCCTCCGGACAGGGAGCGAGGCTTCATTCTGGTTTACAGCGATTGCAGGAAGGTCAGCAGATCGTTGTTCAGTTGATCCTGATGGGTGACCGCAAAACCGTGCGGCGCGTTGTCATACACTTTTAACTGCGCGCCCGGGATCATTTCTGCAGCCACTTTACCGGTCGATTCAAACGGTACGATCTGGTCGTTGCTGCCATGGATCACCAGCGTCGGCACGTCAACTTTGGCAATATCCGAACGGAAATCGGTCTCGCCGAAAGCCGTGACGCAATCAATGGTCCCTTTGAGTGAGGCCAGCAAAGCAATGTTCAGCGTCTGAGTCAGGACACCCTGGGAAACCGTCTGCCCGGCGTTAATGCCATAGAACGGCGTGGCGAAATCGCTGATAAACTGCGCCCGGTCTTTGCGTAGTCCGTCGCGAATGCCTTCGAAAACGCTGGCATCGACACCCTGTGGGTAGTCCGCCGTTTTGCCGAAAATCGGTGTCACCGCACCCAGCAGAACCAGCGCTTTTACGCGCGCCGTGCCGTAACGACCGATATAGCGCGAGACATCGCCGCCGCCCATGGAGAAGCCCACCAGCGTCACATCCTGCAGATCAAGCGTGGTGATGAGATCGTTAATGTCGGAGGCGAAGGTGTCGTAGTTGTACCCTTCCCACGGCTGGTCGGAGCGGCCAAAACCGCGGCGGTCAAAGGCGATGACGCGATAGCCCCGTTCGGCCAGGAAATTCAACTGGCTGTCCCACATATCGCCATCCAGCGGCCAGCCGTGGCTAAACAATACCGGTTTTCCCGCGCCCCAGTCTTTGTAATAAATCTGCGTACCGTCCTGCGTTTTGATTGTGCTCATACGTAAATCCTCACTGTCGCTCTTGCTTGGGTTGATGTGGGTAACTGTTACATTATGGGTGCTATCAGATAACGTGCTTCGGGAAGATGTCCGCCGCGATGGAAGGCCTGTACCTTACTTTGAATCAGCAGGTCATTTACCGTGTGGCGCTCCAGTTGGCGCAGATGTTCAATCCAGGTGCCGACCACGAACGACTCCACAAAGACGCCGGGGCGCTGGATATCCTCATACACAGACCAGCTCAGTGCCCCGCCGCGTACCCGCACCCGGCGAATCTCCTGGATACAGACGACGAAACGGGAGACATCCTCGGGATCGATCAGATATTCATACATCACCATGACCGGGCCACGTTCATGTGAGATATCGAGCGCCTGGGCATTACTGTCGATATCACGAATGTCCAGATTGAGGTCAGGATCTTTATTCAGTTGCCAGCGCAGCACCGTCAGGCTTGCCAGCAGCATGCCCACTGTTGCCACGCACAATGAGGCAGGAATACTAAAGTGCGATGCCAGTTGGCCCCAGATGGCGCTACCGAGCGTCATCGAGCCAAAAAAGACGGTCAGATAGACCGCCAGCGCGCGAGCTTTCACCCATTTGGCGGCGCTACGCTGCGCCCCGACATTGAGGGTAGAGAGCACCGCAATCCAGGCGAAACCGGTTAAGAATTCAAACGCATTGAGCAGCCAGAAATGACGGATAAACGCCAGCGCCAGCATGCTGATCGCGAAACTCACGCTGTTAATCACCATCAGCCGGTCCGGGTTGAAGCGCTTACGTAAACGCGGTAGCACAATCGCACCGCAAATCGCCCCCAGGCCGATACAGGCCAGCATGATGCCGTAACCGCCAGGCCCAAGGCCCAGTTCACGGCGGGCCACCAGCGGCAACAGCGCCCAGCCTGCGCTGGCGAAGGTAAAGAACGCCACGGTACGCACCAGCACGTTACGCAGTACCGGAGCGGCATGCACATAGCGCAGCCCGGCGCGAACGGCGGGGAAAAAGTGCTCCGGCGGCAGGCGCTGAATCAACGGTTCTGCTTTCCAGCGCCACAGCACCCAGGCGACGCCCAGCACTGATGTCGCATTGAGCGCGAATACCACCCACGGTCCGGCAAAAGAGAGGATCAGCCCGCCCAGCGCCGGGCCGATGGCGCGGCTGATGTTGATGCCAAGCGAATTCAGCGCGATGGCCGGGGCCAGTTCGCGTTTTTCCACCAGGTCCGGCACGATGGCCTGAAACGGCGGAGAACTCATGGCCGCGCCAGTGCTTAATAAGAAGGCCGCAACCAGCAGCACCGTTGGCGTTACTAACCCGGCAAAAGAGAGCAGGGTTAGCCCGCTGGCGGCAATAAACACCCACAACTGGGAAAACAGCAGATATTTGCGTCGGTCGACAATGTCCGCCATCACCCCGGAAGGGAGGGCGAAGAGAAACATCGGCAGACTGCTCGCCGCCTGAACCAGGGCCACGGAAAGCGGGTTGGCGCTTAACGTCAGCATGGTCCAGTTCACCCCCACATCGTTCATCCATGAACCGATGTTGGAGACCACCGTGGCAATCCATAGCATCCGAAATACCGGCTGGCGCAGTGGCTGCCAGGAGGACGCGCCAGCGGATGCGGCAGACGGGGTTTGTACCGTCGCCGCGTGAACATCATTGACTTGCGCCATGCCTGAACTCCTGGTTGCCTGGCATACTTACCCGCCATTTACCCGGGCCGGTTAATGCCAGCGTGGTGAAGATGATGAGCAGCAGCCAGCCAAATTGCCCTTCCGCGATACTCCATTGCGGGTGCACAGCCAGCATGGCAACCAGCAGCACGCCAATAATCGGCAGACAGGCCAGCCGCGTGCCAACACCGAGAATGATGAATATCGGACATACCACCTCTGCCAGAATGGCAGGTAGCAGGCTGAACCAGGGGCCAAAGCCGAACGGATCCTCAATGCGGGTGAGCTCTTCATGAAAATTCAGCACCTTCGGCAGACCATGCACATAGAGCAGCAGCAGCCCGCCGGTCAGGCGCAGGAAGAACAGCCCCGCATCAATTCGGGGCGACATCAGCGTTGTATTTTTCATAGGCATCAGAACGCAAAGCAGCTACAGCCGAGCGCGCCCCAGAAGGCGTTATCGTCTGAAACCGGAATGGACGATCCGCGTGCCACACCGTGCTGGTGGTTATGCACGCCGCAGGGGCCGCTACAGTGGTGTGCGGCGGGCATCATGCCGACACGTGTTTGCTGTGGCGGCGCGCTGCGGTAGTGACCCGGCACGTTGACCACCGGCGACCACTCCGGCAGCACCGGAATTGCAGGCGGGGCTTCTGAGCTGAAACCGCCAGCGGCATAGACGATATTGCCATTGACTACGGTCAGTACCGACTCAATGCCTTTGATCTCCTCTTCCGGTATGCGGAAATAGTCCTTGCTCAGCACGGCGAGGTCAGCCAGTTGGCCCACTTTAATCTGGCCTTTTTTGCCCTGCTCGCTTGAGAACCAGGCGCTGCCTTGTGTCCAGAGCATCAGCGCGGTGTCGCGATCCAGGCGCGCATTAACATCGTACATCTGCATACCGCCGACGGTGCGCCCGGAGACCAGCCAGTACAACGCAGTCCACGGATTGTAGCTGGCCACGCGGGTCGCATCGGTTCCCAGCCCGACCGGTACGCCGGTTTCGAGCATTTTCGTCACCGGCGGCGTGTGGCGCACCGCGTCCATGCCATAACGTTCCGCGAAGTACTCACCCTGAAACGCCATACGGTGCTGCACGGCAATACCGCCGCCCAGCGCTTTGATGCGGTCAATGTTTTGCTGGGTCACGGTTTCTGCGTGGTCAAAGAACCAGTGCAGGCCATTGAACGGAATATCGCGGTTCACGCGCTCGAATACATCGAGCATACGGCTGATGGATTCGTTATAGGTGGCGTGCAGGCGGAACGGCCAGCGGTGCTCGACCAGATGGCGCACCACGCGCTCCAGCTCATCTTCCATGCCAGGCGCGAGGTCCGGGCGCGGTTCAAGGAAATCTTCAAAATCCGCGGCAGAGAAGACCAGCATTTCACCCGCGCCGTTGTGACGGAAGAAATCGGTGCCCTGACCCGGTGTCAGCATGTCGGTCCATTTCTCGAAATCTTCCAGCTCATGGCCGGGGCTCTGGGTAAAGAGGTTATAGGCGATGCGGATAGTCATCTGCTCTTTGGCGTGCAGTTCGCTTATCACTTCATAGTCTTCGGGGTAGTTCTGGAAGCCGCCACCCGCGTCGATAGCGCTGGTGAGGCCCAGACGGTTTAGCTCACGCATAAACTGGCGGGTGGAGTTAACCTGCTGTTCCAGTGGCAGTTTCGGCCCTTTGGCCAGCGTGGCATAGAGGATCATGGCATTTGGCCGCGCAATCAGCATGCCGGTGGGATTGCCGTTGCTGTCGCGCTGGATCTCTCCTCCTGGCGGGTTCGGCGTATCTTTGGTGTAGCCAACAACGCGCAGCGCGGCGCGGTTGAGCAGGGCGCGGTCATAGAGATGAAGGATAAAGACCGGGGTATCCGGCGCGGCGTCGTTGATCTCCTCCAGGGTCGGCATCCGGCGTTCGGCAAACTGGAATTCGCTCCAGCCGCCCACCACGCGTACCCATTGTGGCGAGGGGGTGCGCAGCGCCTGTTCTTTCAGCATCCGCAGGGCGTCCGCCAGCGACGGTACTCCTTCCCAGCGCAGTTCGAGGTTATAGTTGAGACCGCCGCGAATCAGGTGCAGGTGCGAGTCGTTAAGCCCTGGAATAGCGGTGCTGCCTTTGAGATCCACCACTTTGCTGCCGTCGCTGTGATATTCCATTACTTCGGCCTGGGAGCCTACCGCCAGGAATTTGCCGTCACGGATGGCGACCGCCTCTGCAACCGGGTTTTCCCTGTCTACCGTATGAAATTTGCCGTTGAGTAATATCAGTTCAGCTTTGCCGAGCGAGACCATAAATCCTCCTGTCTGAGACATCCGAAGCAGGCATAATCCCGCCGGACGATAAGATGCGATGCTCCGTCAGAACAGAGCGTGGAAGTGGGAGGGATTATGGTGAGCTGGCGAAAACGGCGTCTAGTTATACGAAGGTATACCTATACGAACGTATAGTTATACACAGAGATAATAGTTCTCATTTCTGACAACTCTTACTATCCGTCCCGACAGCAGCGTCCGGGACGAACATCATTTCGCCTGTTTGAGCAGCGCGAGAATACCCCGGTCACTGTCAGCAAAACGTCCGCTCCCCTTTCACGGGAAACTGCTACTTAACGACAACGGGTATTCTTATGACCAACGCTAAGCTTGAAGTACTGACTCCCCAGAATTGCCAGATTATTTTTATCGATCAGCAGCCGCAGATGGCGTTCGGCGTGCAGTCTATTGACCGCCAGGTGCTGAAAAACAATGTTGTTGGCCTGGCGAAAGCGGCAAAAGTTTTCAATATTCCGACCACCATCACCACCGTTGAGACGGAAAGCTTCTCCGGAAATACCTTCCCTGAACTGCTGGACGTATTCCCCGAGCATGACCTTCTTGAGCGTACATCCATGAACTCCTGGGATGACCAGAAAGTGCGTGATGCGCTGGCGAAAAATGGTCAAAAAAAAGTGGTGGTATCCGGCCTGTGGACGGAAGTGTGCAACAACACGTTCGCCCTGTGTGCCATGCTGGAAGGCGGCTATGAAATCTACATGGTGGCTGACGCTTCCGGCGGTACCTCGAAAGAAGCACATGATTACGCGATGCAGCGCATGATTCAGGCGGGTGTGATCCCGGTGACCTGGCAGCAGGTGTTGCTGGAGTGGCAGCGCGACTGGGCGCATAAAGAGACCTACAACGCGGTGATGGATATCGTCAAAGAACACTCCGGTGCTTACGGGATGGGCGTTGATTACGCTTATACCATGGTGCACAAAGCGCCAGCGCGTGCCAAAGGTGCGCACCGTACTCTGGCGCCGGTGCCAGCCAATAAATAATGTGCAGGGGCGGCGCGTTAGCGTCGCCCGGTTCTGAACCCGATAAGGGGAGAATGACCATGAGTACAGCGCTCATTTCCCTCGGCGCAGGGGTGTTTATTGGGCTGGTCTATGCTTTGCTGAACGTCCGTTCGCCAGCCCCGCCGGCGGTCGCCCTGGTGGGGCTGCTCGGCATGCTGGCGGGAGAGCAGGCGATCTCTGCGCTGCGCTCACACCATGAACCCCAGGCCGCCCTAAGTCAGCCGCAGGCCGCAGTGCAAACGGCGGACAACGCGACCCCTTCTCCACGCCGTCATCCAGAGGCAGGCTAACCATGTTGAAATCGTACGTAATTTCCCTGGCAACGGGCCTGTTAGTGGGTGTTATCTATGGCGCAATGCAGGTTCACTCACCCGCACCACCGATCGTCGCCCTGCTGGGCCTTTTTGGTATGCTGGTCGGCGAACAGCTGATTCCGCTCGCCCGTCGACTTCTGCGCCGCGAGCCGGTGACAATGGCCTGGTTTCGTCATGAATGTGTGCCCAAAATCAGCGGCACGCCACCTCCTGACGACAAACGCGCCCCTTAGCCTGAGGGCAGACAGAGGAGTACGGCATGAGGCTGTCACCGCGCATTGTCATTATTGATGATGAACGTTCCGTCCGTAGTGGATTAAGCAACCTGCTCCAGTCGGAGGGGTACGACTCTGACGCCTTCGACTCTGCGGAGGCATTTCTTCATCATGAATCCGCGCTGTCTGACGCATCTCTGCTTATTATTGATATCAAGCTCAAAGGCATGAGTGGCCTGGACCTGTATCGCCGGGTAGCTCTACTTTCCGCACCGCCGCCGGTGATTTTTATCTCCGGACATGAAGATGAAAACCTGTCGCGTTATGCTCCAGAGTTCGGGGGCGTTACGCTACTGCGTAAGCCCATTAAAATTGAAACGCTGCTGGAACAGATCCGCCGCGAACTCTCTGTGTGAGGAGCGCTAATGAGCGAGAAACTTTCTGCTGCCGGTAAAATGATGGATGGTGAGGTTGTCACCTTAACCGATGACATCATTTTCACTCCGCTGACGCAGGAAGGAGGGATCGCCTGGACACTTTGCCAGCCGCTACACTCCGGCAGCAGCTTTATTCTTGCCTGCGCGGCCGTATCAAGCGATGAAGCCGCGTTTCATACCACCCAACGCTTAAAAAATGAATTTGCGCTGCGCAGGCGGCTCTCTGACGCATGGGCGGTAAAGCCGTTCAGCAGTACCAGTTATCATGGACATTACGCGCTGGTCTATACGCCATTTCCTTTCCGCACGCTTGCACAACTGCCCCGGCTGCGCACCCGAAGCATTGCCGATTTTCTTTCCGTTGCCATTGGCCTGTGTGCCCCGCTACGCCAGATGCATGCGCAGGGGTTGATGCACAGCGATATCAAACCCGGCCACTTTTTTATCGACCCCGGCGGCGCTTACCGTCTGGGCGGTTTTGGCCTTGCCAGCGAAGGGACGGATGCCTTTGACCCGTCTCGCCTGACGGAACCTGGCGGTACGCTGGCGTATATGTCGCCGGAGCACACTTCCCGTACGCCGGACAGGGTCGACAGCCGCAGCGATCTCTATAGTCTTGGCATTGTGCTCTACGAGTTGCTGACCGGCGAGCTGCCTTTCGATCTCAGCGAGGGCGGGCAGGCGGAATGGGCCCATCACCATATTGCCTCCGCTCCCAGACCACCACGGCAGGTACGCTCATCGGTTCCGCCAACGCTGTCGGATATTATTTTGCGACTGCTGGAAAAATCGCCGGACCATCGTTACCAGACGGTCGACGGGTTGATTGCCGACCTGCGTCGCTGCGAGGCTTCGCTGGCCAAAAATGGTGAAATTACGCCGTTTATTCCCGGCTTGCAGGACCGGGTTGCCGCGCGTCTGCAGCCGGACCCGCTTTTTCTCGACCATCCGCAGCACCATCAACTGCTGACGGTATTTGACCGGGTGGTGGAAAGTGGCGCGCATGCCCTGGTCACGATCGGTGGACCGCCGGGCTGCGGTAAATCTTCACTCATTGCTTCGGCGCTCAGGAAGCTGCAACAGCGGCAGGCGTTACTCGCCGTGAGTAAGGCCGACCAGTATTCGCCGGTTCTGCCTTATACGGTCATTGCCTCTGCGTTTCGCGCATTGACGCTTTGGTTACTCGGCCAGGGCGCGGAAGAGGTGGCCCGCTGGAAAATGCGTTTAACACGGGCGCTTGGCGTTCATGCCGCGCTGGCGGTCAATCTGGTGCCGGAGTTAGGTCTACTGCTTGAAAACCCACCCCTGGCTGTTGTGAATACCCAGGCGGCGGATAGCCGAATGCGTTTCAATATGATGGCGCATCGGCTGGTTGAGGCGTTTGCCACCCCGGACCGACCGCTGGTTCTGCTAATTGATGATATTCACTGGATAGATCAGGCCAGCCTGCATCTGCTGGAACACCTTATCAGTTGCAGTGAGTCGTTGCCGTTGCTGCTGGTGGTTTCGTACGCTGACAGCGGTGTGTTTGCGGATGCCAGCGAACAGGCGCTGTTGTCGACACTGCGCGTCGGTGCCCGCTATACCGTCGAGCTGCGGCCTGAGCCGTTGAGCGTGAAAGCGGTGTCGCGATGGCTGGCGGAACTGTTGCAGACGCGGGCCGCCTGCCTTGGCGAACTGGCGGCGCTGATCCACGAAAAAACCGGTGGTAACCCACTCTTTACCCATGAGTTTATTCAGCGCATCGTCAAAGACGGGCTGATTACCCATCACAAACAGCACGGCAAGTTGCACTACGACGCACAGGCGATCCGTTCACGTAATTACACGGAAAATGTGGCAAGCCTGGTCCTGCAACAACTGGCAGAGATGCCCTCCCTGACGCGCAAACTGCTGGGTTGTCTGGCCTGCGTGGGAGGAAACGGTAATCCCGCACTGCTCAGCGCAATGCAGAAGATAGCGCCGGAGCTGCTACATGAACATCTGCTGCCTGCGGTTGCCGCCCGACTGATCGGCCGCAGCGGCGACCAGTATGCCTTTACCCATGATCGGGTGCAGAAGGCGGCGCAGGCACTGCTCGAAGCGGATGATATTTGTCATCTCAATTTTGCTGCCGCGCGGTTCTTTACTGAGGCCGTGTCACAAAATGACAGCAATGAAAATCTGTTTCTGGCGGTCCACCACATTGCGTCATCCATCGACTGTATTCGCTTATCTCCCGAACGCGACCATTATCGTGCGGTCTGCCGTCTTGCCGCGCAGCGCGCCCGGTTGACCGGGGATTACGCCTCGGCGGTGCGCTATCTGCGTACAGCGCGGTTATTGAAAGACGATGCCCTGATGACCGCGCCTGATGAGGATTTCGCGCTCGCTTTTGAAGAGGCGGAGTGTGAGTTTTTGCAGGGTAATCTTCCATCTGCGCTGACCCTGTGTCATCAACTTCTGCGCGCGCCCGGCAGCTTGCAACAAAAGGCGATTACCGCAGGCATGATGGCGGAAGTGCAGATGCGACAGTCGGATATGAGCCTTGCGCTGGAGACCGCACTGGCCTGGCTTGCGGTGTTCGGTATTCACCTGAGCCGTGCGCCGACTGATGCGGAGTGCGACGAGGGCTGGCAAATCATTGAGGCCCGTCTTGGGGATGAGCCGGAGAGCCATTTTCGCCAGCTTGCGCGGATTAATAACCCCGAGGCAGAAGCCGTCATCAACCTGATGCTCAGCGCCAGTATGTTTGCCGCGTTTACCGCCCCGCGCCTGCATTTTCTTTTACTCTGCCGGGTCATACTGATGACCCTGGAGCATGGCGTTAGCGGCGCGTTTACCACGGCGATTGCCTGGTACGGCGTCATGATTGGTTGTCGCTATCATGCCTACGAAAAGGGGTACAGGTATACGCTGCTGGGGCGCGATTTGGTTGAGGAGCAACCTCTAACCCCCTTTATGGGCCGTACCTTTCTGGCGGTGGATTTGTGCAGTGCCTGGGTGAAGCCGCTTAGCGTTGCGGTGGATCACGCTAAAGCGTGCTTTACGGCGGCGGTCGAGCACGGGGATTTAACCGCCGCCTGCTTTATTATCCGACATCAGACCATGAACTTCCTGATCCGTGGCGATCACCTCGACGGGGTGCTGACGACCATAGAAGGTGGGCTGAGTTTTATCCGCAAACTACGTTTCCCGGATGTCGAGGTCATGCTTCTTATCCAGCGTCTGTACGTTAACCATTTGCGTAGCGCCGGTTCGGGCAATTTAAGTGGTCATAACCTCTATTCCGAGGCGCTCCTGAACGCGACCAATAAGCATGAGAGTCAGCCGATACCGCTGACCATTTTCTGGTTCTGGCTCTATCAGGGAATGGCCCATTTTATGGCGGGTGAGTATGACGATGCTTCCCGTTGCCTGGAAAAGGCGGCCCCGGTAGCCGATATGGTGCCGGGTTATCTGCATCTGCTGGATTACCATTTCTACAGCGCCCTCTCACTGGCACAGAGGGTGACGCCGGCAACCGTGACGCCCGCACAGCGGGAAACCCTTGTCGCCCATTATGACGTTATTGCACGCTGGGCTGAGCATAACCCGACGACCTTTGCCGACAAGGCGGCGCTGGTGCGTGCGGAGCTGGCGAGACTGGAGCAGACCAACGATATCGCCATCGCCTGGTACGAAAACGCGATAGCCCTTTCCGCAGAGACTGAATGCCACCCGGTGAACGGGCTGGCGTGCGAACTGGCCGGGGGTTTTGCCAAAGCGATGGGCTGGCATGTAGCCGCAGACGGCTATTTCAAAAATGCTTTCTCCGCCTGGCGGCGCTGGGGGGCGGTGGCAAAACTGCGTCAGCTTGAACGACTGTACCCCCATCTGGCCTCCTCAGGGCCACGTTCGCCTTATGACACCATCACTTTCGCGCAAAATGAAATGATGCACGACCTGGAAAGTGTTTTGCGGGCGGTGCGTGCCATGACCGAGGAGATTGACCTCGACCGCCTCGTCCATACGTTGATGACGATGTTACTGGAGCGGGCGGGGGCACAGCGTGGGCTCTTGATTCGCATCCTTGATAATACCATTCCCGAAACCCAGGCGTGGGCGGAAACCTCCTCGGAAGGGGTGAAGGTACAGATTGTCCGGGAGCGCCCTTCGGCTACCGATATGCCGCTGTCGGTACTGGCGGCGGTGATGCGTACCGGGCAGGAGATTCGTATCAGCAAGTCTGAGTTGTTCGGCCCGTTCAGTCAGGATCCCTATCTGGTAACGTCCGGCGCGGGCATTATGTGCGTACCGATGCATAAACAGGGCAAACTGGTAGGGGTGCTGTATCTGGAAAATCGGGTAATGCCGGAGATTTTCACCGCCGGGCATTCGCGTATCGTCAGGATGCTGGCGGCGCAGGCGGCGGTTTCGCTGGAGACTGCGCGCCTTTATGCCGAGCGAGTCGAAGAGAACGTGCAGCGTCGCCGGGCGGAAAAAGAGCTACGCGCCAGCCAGACCTCGCTAATGCTTGGGGAGAAAATCAGCAATACCGGTACCTGGCGCTGGGAACTGGAACAGGATGTGATGTTTGTTTCCGACGAGTATGCGCGCATTCTTGGCCTGCCCGACCATCAGCGTACATTATCAATGGCCGACTTTATGACGCTGGTGCATCCGGAGGATTTCCCACGGATCAACACGCTGGTTAACGATAGTGTGCGTAATGGCGTCTCCATGCGGGCGGAGTTTCGTATTTTCCGCCCGGACGGGGAATGCCGTTATATTCTGGGCGTGGGCAACCCGGTGGAATATGAGGCTAACGTCGCGGAGTATTTCGGCGTTATCACGGATATCACGGCGCGTCGCCAGTCTGAGGATGCGGTTCGCGTGGCGCAGGCCGATCTCGCCCGTGTTTCCCGCGCGACCACCGTTGGTCAACTGACGGCCTCTATCGCCCATGAGATTAACCAGCCGCTGATGTCGATTGTGGCCAATGCGGGCGCCAGTCTGCGCTGGCTGAGCCGCGAGCCTGCAATGCTCGGTAATGCGCGCGCAAGCCTTGAGGAGATCATCAGCGAGGGAGAGCGGGCGGGTAATATTATCCGCGGCTTGCAGGCGCTGACGCGCAACCAGACCTCTGCCTGCACGCGCATTAACCTGCATCACCTTGTCTGCCATATTGTGGCGCTGTCGCGCAGCGAGCTGGAACGCCAGGAGATCGCATTGCATTACCATCTTGCGGCGCAGGATGCTGAGATTTTTGGCGATAGCGTACAAATACAGCAGGTGCTGTTAAACCTGATCGTCAATGCGATTGATGCCATGGCGGGGATAGATGATCATCCGCTAATGCTGACGGTGAGTTCAGAGAATCCGCAACCTGGTAAAATTCGCCTGGCCATCGCCGATACCGGCGTAGGCTTTACGCCCGAAGTGCAGAAGCGTCTGTTTGACTCCTTCTATACCACCAAGGAGCAGGGCATGGGGATGGGGCTGAGTATCAGCTACGGCATTATTGAAAAGCACGGCGGTAAATTGACGGCGGAACCTCGCCAGCCTTGCGGCAGTGTCTTTACCTTTACCTTGCCGACACACCCCGCTGAAGCCTGAACCTGGCCGTTATCGCCCGAGGGTTTTTTGAATATTCAGACGATCTGCAGCCCTGACCAGATCGGTCAGGGAACGGACCTGCATTTTCTCCATCACCCGCTTTTTATGTACTTTGGCGGTGATCTCGCTGACGCCCATTTCGGTGGCGATCTGTTTATTCAGCAGGCCACCAATGGCCAGTTGAAACACCTCTTTTTCGCGCGGCGTCAGTGAGTCATAACGGGTGGTCAACGCCTGTATCTCTTGCGTTTCGTCGAGGGTTTTCTCCGCCAGTTTCAGGGCATCGGCAACGGCCTGGAGCAACAAACCGGGAACAGCGGGTTTGGTCATAAACTCATATGCCCCTGCCTTCATCGCTTTGACCGAGAGCGGAATGGTGCCAAAACCGGTCAGGAAAATAACCGGAATCGCATGTCCAAGCCTGGAAAGGGCGTCGGTGACGTCGAAACCGCTGGCACCGGGCATATTCATATCCAGAATCAGACAGCCTGGCTGTGAGGTAAAAGGGTGGGACAGAAACGCTTGCGCTGAGGAAAAGTCGGCCACCCGATAATCCTCTGCTCGCAGCAGGCTGACCAGAGCCTGCCTGACGGAATTATCATCGTCCACAACGTAAACAATGTGATCCATGCGTGTTCCTGGCTATTAAAGAATATGCCTGTGCAAGGAAAAGACTGATGGGAATCGACACCCGTCATGTTCCTTACATTACAGTGACATACATATGTTTTTACTAAAGAATAACTGAATGTTAACACAATAATTATCATTATCATGTTTCAAATGAAAATAATAAAAATGAATGGCGTAATAACTAACGTTTCACTCTTCGGGGGCGTTGGCAGATAAAAAATGGCGTATTGGCCGCAGCAAGCGCAGAACGGCGGAAATTTTTGCCGCTGTGAATATCACCGTAGCGGGGGAGAAAATTCAGATTATTCTGCCAGAAGGTGAGCAGGCCAGCCGTCGGATGAGGGCTGGCCTGCGGTATCGCATGTGAAAGAGCGTGCCTGTGGTTTACAGGCACGCCATCAACTTAATTATGGGAACCGATTTCGCGCAGCGGGCGACCTTTCATCAGATTACGCTCGATATGCTCCAGCGAAATATGTTTGGTTTCCGGAACCAGCCACAGCGTCAGGATAATAAACAGGACGTTCAGGCCACCGTAGACCCAGAAGGTATTGGCGTTGCCAAGGGAGTCCAGCATGGTGAGGAACGTGGCGCCGACAATCATGTTCGCTATCCAGTTGGTTGCTGTTGAGCAGGTGATACCAAAATCACGCCCTTTCAGCGGCTGAATTTCCGAGCACAGCACCCAGATGACCGGACCGGCACTCATGGCAAACCCGACAATAAACATCAGCAGCATGGCGACGGCAAAGTATTGTGCGCCCTGCGAGTGAATGCCCAGATGCAGCATGGTCCCCAGAATCCCCATGCCGACAGCCATCACCAGGAAGCCAAGCACCAGCGTGGGTTTGCGGCCCCAGCGGTCGACAACGCCGATCGCGATAAAGGTGGCCAGGACATTGGTCAGACCGACGATGACCGTCCCCCACATTTGCTGCGTGGTATTACTGTAGCCTGCCAGCTCGAAGATTTTCGGCGCGTAATACATGATGACGTTCATGCCGGTGAACTGCTGCATAACCTGCAACAGCACGCCAAGGAAGACCGCGCGACGGAAATTGTTGTTCTCTTTAAACAGCGCCCAGCCGGTCTGTTTCACCTGCAGGCTCTCACGAATTTCATCCAGCTCGTTTTTGGCTTCGGCACTGGTATCACGCAGGCGTAACAGCACGCGTTCCGCGTCATGGAAACGGCGTTTGGCGGCATACCAGCGCGGGCTATCCGGCAGGAAGAACACGCCGATAAGCAGCAGGATCGCCGGAATAACAATCACGCCGAGCATCCAGCGCCATGCGCCGCTATAGCTAAATGCCGTATCCGACAGATAAGCACCGAGAATACCGATGGTGATCATCAACTGGTACATCGAAATCATACTGCCACGGATTTTTTCCGGTGCTATTTCGGACAGATAGAGCGGGGCGGTATAAGACGCGATCCCCACAGCAAGACCAAGAATAATGCGGGAAATAATCAGTACTTCGACGTTAGGGGCAACGGCAGAACACAGAGAACCAATAACAAAGAGAATTGCGCCGATCATCAGGCTTTTTTTACGCCCGAGTTTCCACGACATCCATCCGCTACCCACGGCGCCGACGGCGGCACCAAACATCATTGAACTGACCACCCACTCCTGTACGTGGGAGTCAATTTTAAAGTCATTGGTGATAAAGGGCAGCGCCCCGGCGATAACACCAATATCCAGGCCAAAGAGAAGTCCTGCCAGTGCAGCAAGGAAGCAGACAAAAAAGGTCATCGCCTTGTTTGAATGTCCCTGTTTTTTATTGTCAGGCATGATGCCCTCCATTCGTTATATCAGTTTTTGCGATGGTAAACGTAGGTCAATGCCGGGCTGTTTTTTGTGATGAATGTCACGCAAGTGTAATCGGTTACATTCGACCAAAAACGGGCAGGCAAATAAAACTGATAAATATTATAGATATAAGAAATAGAGGCGGGAGGGGATGACGGTAGTTTCGGACTAAACCGAAAGGAGGATGTAACAGCGGGACTTTAATTAATAAAGACCGGATAATAAGCAGCATCGATAACAGCAAAGCGGCTATGTAATCGTTATCATTAACGTATTGAAAACGCTTTAGAAGTTTAGTCAATTTTTGTAAACGCGCGGGATTACCGGGCTCTGAAAAGTAGCAGGCCAGCACAAGGCTGGCCTGTTAAACTCTGTCGCATCCGGGAAACACCCCAGACGCTTACCGGGGCTACGCCGTCCTGTTAGTTCAGGCCGGCAGCTTCACGCAACTGAGCCGCTTTGTCGGTTTTTTCCCATGGGAAGGTTTCGCGACCAAAGTGGCCGTAAGCCGCCGTTTGCTTATAGATCGGGTGCAGCAGGTCCAGCATCTGAATCAGGCCATACGGACGCAGGTCGAAGAACTCGCGCACCAGCAGGATTAACTGTTCAGCAGGCACTTTCTCAGTACCGAAAGTTTCCACCATGATAGAGGTCGGTTCTGCCACGCCGATAGCGTAGGAGACCTGAATCTCACAACGGTCAGCCAGGCCAGCCGCTACGATGTTTTTCGCCACATAACGGGCTGCGTAGGCTGCGGAACGGTCAACTTTAGACGGATCCTTACCAGAGAACGCGCCGCCACCGTGACGCGCCATGCCGCCGTAGGTATCAACGATGATTTTACGACCGGTCAGGCCGCAGTCACCCATCGGGCCACCGATAACGAAACGGCCAGTCGGGTTGATAAAGAATTTGGTGGATTCGTTCAGCCACTCGGTCGGCAGGACCGGCTTGATGATCTCTTCCATTACCGCTTCTTTCAGCGATTTCTGGTCGATATCTTCTGCGTGCTGAGTAGAGAGAACGACCGCGTCGATGCCGACGATTTTGCCGTCGTCATACTGGAAAGTGACCTGGCTTTTCGCATCCGGACGCAACCACGGCAGGGTGCCGTTTTTACGCACTTCTGCCTGACGCTCAACCAGACGGTGCGCGTAGGTGATCGGCGCTGGCATCAGCACGTCGGTTTCGTTGGTCGCATAACCGAACATCAGACCCTGGTCGCCTGCACCCTGCTCCAGCGGATCGGCACGGTCAACGCCCTGGTTAATATCAGGAGACTGTTTACCAATTGCACTCAGTACCGCGCAAGAGTTGGCATCAAAACCCATATCAGAATGGATATAACCAATTTCACGAACGGTGTTACGGGTGATCTCTTCGATATCCACCCATGCGCTGGTAGTGATTTCACCACCGACCAGCACCATGCCGGTTTTTACATAGGTTTCACAGGCAACACGCGCTTTCGGATCCTGTTCGAGGATCGCATCAAGCACGGCGTCGGAGATTTGGTCAGCAATTTTGTCAGGATGCCCTTCTGAGACGGACTCGGACGTAAAAAGGTGTTTTGCCATATTGTGTTTTCACCCTGGAATAATACGGTTGGCTTAGACACTGTGTCAGGATGCCTTCACGGTTGTTCCGCGAGGACGTGCAGGTAGCGACACGGACTGTCTAAGTGTTAATCAGTATAGATGGATTAACATCTGGATGGCTATTCTAGGTTAATTCTTAATCCCATTGCCAGCGTTTTTTGAGCCTCCAGATGTTCTGTTTGAATTGGTTACAGAAATTTTCCCTATGGATAGCGTCAACGTAATTTTTTATTTTGCATTTTCACCCCGTTATCGGTATAAAACGCCGCGCGCGGCTCATATTAAAAGCGCACGGGACTCCTCGTGTTGCCACTTCCAGCCGGGTTAAGCAATTTATGGCTTTGGCTTGTCGCAGGTCGCAAGACGTGTGTGGAGGTGATACGAGATAATGAACCGTTGCTTTCAGCAGAATCCGTTGCGTCGTTCTGACGCGCGTTTATTCCCCGCAACCCGCATTTCAAATCTGCAAACCTGCCGATGTTATACCCATTTCGGCGCTTCTCAGGACTCCCGGGCCGGTATGGCTCAGTGATGACTGAACAAGGGCTCTCCTGTTGATTCAGGGGTTTTCTCGTGGTTTCGCCGAACCGTCATATTTCGTTCGGTCACGTGTTTTACAATGTTATGAACAAGAAACCGGTCGCACAGTCGGCGTTTCAGCATCTTATGCTGCATAGCCAGACTGTTTATGGGTTGTTATCGCAACGTAACGTTGTGATAGTAGTTAACTGTTTTACACTTAATACAAAGAGTTGAGGTTCGCTATGTCTGACGACATGTCTTCATTTTCGCCTTCGTCAGCAGGCGAACACGGTGTACTACGTTCCATGCAGGAGGTTGCGATGAGCTCCCAGGAAGCCAGCAAGATGCTTCGTACTTACAATATTGCCTGGTGGGGTAATAACTATTATGACGTCAACGAACTGGGCCATATCAGCGTATGCCCGGATCCTGATGTCCCGGAAGCCCGTGTTGACCTGGCTCAACTGGTAAAAGCCCGTGAGGCGCAAGGCCAGCGTTTACCTGCGCTGTTCTGCTTCCCGCAGATCCTGCAACATCGTCTGCGCTCTATTAACGCCGCCTTTAAACGCGCGCGCGAATCCTATGGCTATAACGGCGATTACTTCCTGGTTTACCCGATTAAAGTAAACCAGCATCGTCGCGTTATTGAGTCGCTAATCCATTCCGGCGAGCCGCTGGGTCTTGAAGCCGGTTCGAAAGCCGAATTAATGGCGGTTCTGGCCCATGCGGGCATGACCCGCTCGGTGATTGTCTGTAACGGCTATAAAGACCGTGAATACATCCGTCTGGCACTTATTGGCGAGAAAATGGGCCACAAGGTCTATCTGGTCATTGAGAAGATGTCGGAAATCGCGATTGTGCTGGAAGAAGCCGAGCGCCTGAATGTGGTGCCGCGCCTGGGTGTGCGTGCGCGTCTGGCGTCGCAGGGCTCCGGTAAATGGCAATCCTCCGGCGGCGAGAAATCCAAATTTGGTCTCGCGGCGACGCAGGTTCTGCAACTGGTGGATATTCTGCGTGATGCCGGTCGTCTGGACAGCCTGCAACTGCTGCATTTCCACCTTGGTTCGCAGATGGCCAACATTCGCGATATCGCCACCGGCGTGCGTGAATCGGCACGTTTTTATGTTGAACTGCATAAGCTGGGTGTCAACATTCAGTGCTTCGACGTGGGCGGCGGTTTGGGTGTGGACTATGAAGGTACACGTTCCCAGTCAGACTGCTCGGTGAACTATGGCCTGAATGAGTATGCCAACAATATTATCTGGGCGATTGGCGATGCCTGCGAAGAGAATGGTCTGCCGCATCCAACAGTGATTACCGAGTCGGGCCGTGCGGTGACAGCACACCATACTGTGCTGGTGTCTAACATCATCGGCGTGGAGCGTAACGAATATACCGACGCGACACCTCCGCCAGAAGACGCTGCCCGCCCCCTGCAAAGCATGTGGGAAACCTGGCTGGAGATGCATGAGACCGGCAACCGCCGCTCACTGCGCGAATGGTTGCACGACAGCCAGATGGACCTGCACGATATTCATATCGGTTACTCCTCCGGCACCTTTAATCTTCAGGAGCGCGCCTGGGCAGAGCAACTGTATCTGAACATGTGCCATGAAGTGCAGAAGCAGCTCGACCCGAGTAACCGCGCGCATCGTCCGATTATTGACGAACTGCAGGAGCGTATGGCGGATAAGATTTACGTCAACTTCTCCCTGTTCCAGTCAATGCCGGATGCCTGGGGTATCGATCAACTCTTCCCGGTGCTGCCGCTGGAAGGTTTGAATCATGCGCCGGAACGTCGTGCGGTGTTACTGGATATCACCTGCGATTCCGACGGCGCTATCGATCACTATGTGGATGGCGATGGTATTGCGACCACGATGCCGATGCCGGAGTACGACCCGGAAAACCCGCCGATGCTGGGCTTCTTTATGGTTGGCGCGTACCAGGAAATTCTCGGCAACATGCATAACCTGTTTGGCGATACCGAAGCGGTGGACGTCTTTGTCTTCCCTGACGGCAGCGTGGAAGTTGAACTGTCGGATGAAGGCGATACCGTGGCCGATATGCTGCAATATGTGCAGCTCGATCCGAAAACTTTGCTGATTCAGTTCCGCGATCAGGTGAAACAGACCGATCTGGACGATGCGCTGCAACAGCAGTTCCTCGAAGAGTTTGAAGCAGGGCTGTACGGGTATACCTACCTCGAAGACGAGTAATCAGGACTCACCTTTAACTGACCGGTTTAATCATGTAAATCGGTCAGTTTTTTATTTATAGCGTCCTGGAAAGCATGAAGCGCCTGTTCGGCTTATGGATAGTGTGGAGAAGGATGTGACCGACGCGCGTAACTCGTAGCCCCGGTAAGCGCAGCGCCACCGGGGATGTTATATGTCAAATTACTTAATACCGTCCGCCGCCAGGCGATCGCGGATATGTTGCGCACGTTCAGCCGAGGCCGGGTGATCGTCAAACATAGAACTCTGGCGACCCTCTTCGAGTTTTGCTAATTTTTCGAAGCTGGTGGCCAGCCCAATCGGGCTAATTCCGCGTTTGCGCAACAGATCATAGGAATAATCGTCCGCTTCGGACTCCTGACGCTGCGAGAACTGCGAATTCACCAGTTTCTCGCCCAGGTCACCCAACTGTGATTGCGACAAATTGCCTACTACGCCGCCCGCCGATGCGGCAGCGGCACGCACGGCATTGGTGCCAAGCGCCACCTGCATGCCTTTCTTCACGTGACCGAGCGCAACGTGGCCCATTTCATGGCCAATTACCGCCTCGACCTCGTTGTCATTCATCATATCCATCAGACCGCTATAAACACGGATACAGCCATTCGCCATGGCAAAGGCGTTAACATCTTTTGCTACGTAAACCTTGTAGTTCACCGGCTGGCCGTTGATATTATCGCCCAGCGCGGCGGCAATCTTGCTAAGTCTCTGATTATACTGACTGCCCGCAGGGGCTATCGTTGCTTTACTGTCCATCTGCTTACAGGCTTCGTCACTCAGGCTTTTAACCTGAGCGTCGCTCAATGTGTAGGCCTGAAAAGCTTCTGCACCGGAGGTCATAAAACCGTTGGAGTCCATATTCTGGCAACCTGCCAACAGGGTCGCTGTTGTCAGAGCAAGCAAAGCCGGGCGAATTTTCATCTCTTATCTTCCACGCAGGTTAATTCATAATTCTGATAATGCGCCGCGCACAAACGAGCCGGTGCAGTTGCACAAGTATAAAGAATAGAAGGATTACGGGGCGAGTCCATTGCGCAACGACCATACACCTTCCAGAGATTTCTTAATCCTCAAAAGGATGCTCCATGTACATGACTTGCCGCTTGGGTTACATTGTTGGCACTTTTTTCCGGCGTAGCCCATAACGCGCTGTAGTCAAGTCGTTCCGGGCATGGCCTTTAACAGTCCGATCTGGAGTCAAAATGTCCTCACGTAAAGAGCTTGCCAATGCCATTCGTGCGCTGAGCATGGACGCGGTACAGAAAGCCAAATCCGGTCACCCGGGTGCCCCGATGGGTATGGCTGACATCGCCGAAGTCCTGTGGCGTGATTTCCTGAACCATAACCCGCAGAACCCGGCATGGGCTGACCGCGACCGTTTCGTGCTGTCCAACGGCCACGGTTCAATGCTGATTTACAGCCTGCTGCACCTCACCGGTTACGACCTGCCGATTGACGAGCTGAAAAACTTCCGTCAACTGCATTCAAAAACCCCGGGTCACCCGGAAGTGGGTTACACCGCAGGTGTGGAAACCACCACCGGCCCGCTGGGTCAGGGCATTGCCAACGCTGTGGGCATGGCGATTGCGGAGAAAACCCTGGCGGCGCAGTTTAACCGTCCGGGCCATGACATTGTTGACCACTTCACTTACGCGTTCATGGGCGACGGCTGCATGATGGAAGGTATCTCTCACGAGGTATGCTCCCTGGCCGGTACCCTGAAACTGGGCAAACTGGTTGCGTTCTACGACGACAACGGTATCTCCATTGACGGCCACGTTGAAGGCTGGTTTACCGATGATACCGCCGCACGCTTTGAAGCCTATGGCTGGCACGTAGTACGTGGTGTTGACGGTCATAACGCTGACTCCATCAAACGTGCAGTAGAAGAAGCGCGTGCAGTCACCGACAAACCGTCCCTGCTGATGTGCAAAACCATCATCGGCTTCGGTTCGCCGAACAAACAGGGTACTCACGACTCCCACGGCGCGCCGCTGGGCGACGCGGAAATCGCACTGACCCGCGAAGCGCTGGGCTGGAAACACCCGGCATTTGAAATCCCGTCTGAAATCTATGCCCAGTGGGATGCAAAAGAAGCAGGTCAGGCGAAAGAATCCGCCTGGAACGAGAAGTTCGCAGCCTACGCCAAAGCCTTCCCGCAGGAAGCCGCAGAGTTCACCCGCCGTATGAGCGGTGAGCTGCCGTCTGATTTCGACGCAAAAGCCAATGAATTCATCGCGAAGCTGCAGGCGAACCCGTCCAAAATCGCCAGCCGTAAAGCGTCCCAGAATGCGATTGAAGCCTTCGGCCCGTTGTTGCCTGAGTTCCTCGGCGGCTCCGCTGACCTGGCGCCTTCTAACCTGACCATCTGGTCCGGCTCTAAAGCGATTAACGAAGATACTGCCGGTAACTACATCCACTACGGCGTGCGCGAGTTCGGTATGACCGCTATCGCTAACGGTATCTCCCTGCACGGTGGTTTCCTGCCGTACACCTCCACCTTCCTGATGTTTGTGGAATATGCCCGTAACGCGGTGCGTATGGCGGCCCTGATGAAACAGCGCCAGGTGATGGTCTACACCCACGACTCTATCGGTCTGGGCGAAGATGGCCCGACTCACCAGCCGGTTGAGCAGGTGGCAAGCCTTCGCGTAACCCCGAACATGAGCACATGGCGTCCGTGTGACCAGGTGGAATCTGCAGTGGCATGGAAATACGGCGTTGAGCGTGCCGATGGCCCGACCGCGCTGATTCTGTCCCGTCAGAACCTGGCGCAGCAGGAGCGTACCGCTGAGCAACTGGCAAACGTGGCCCGTGGTGGTTACGTGCTGAAAGATTGCGCTGGTCAGCCAGAGCTTATCTTCATCGCCACTGGTTCTGAGGTTGAACTGGCGGTTGCCGCATGGGAAAAACTGACTGCCGAAGGCGTGAAGGCGCGCGTGGTTTCCATGCCGTCCACCGACGCGTTCGACAAACAGGATGCCGCCTACCGTGAATCCGTACTGCCGAAAGCGGTTTCTGCACGCGTGGCAATTGAAGCGGGTATCGCTGACTACTGGTTCAAATATGTGGGCCTGAACGGCGCTATCGTCGGGATGACCACCTTCGGTGAGTCTGCACCGGCAGAGCTGCTGTTTGAAGAGTTCGGCTTTACCGTAGACAACGTGATCGCTAAAGCGAAAGCGCTGCTGTAATTGTTATTGGATTGAGGGCTGATGCCCTCACTCTGCCCCTTTCCCGATGGGAGAGGGGACGTATACTAAAACGGTAACCGACAGGTTACCGTTTTGTTTTTTAACTCGACGTATTCCCGCAAAAATGTGACGCAAGTCAGATAAATGGTCGCCAGGGCTGGACATGGATTCCTTTTATTCTGTGTTTCGCTTATTCTAGCTGAAGCGTTTCAGTCGCTTAAATGTTCGACAATTAATCAATCAAACGCAGTTTGTGACAGGCGAGGTTCCCCTGTAAAGGTTGCTGCATTACTCTGTGAGCCACCTCAAATTGGGTAACCTTGCAGGAGATCTATGAGCGTACGCATAGCGATTAATGGCTTCGGTCGCATCGGGCGCAACGTGGTTCGTGCTTTGTATGAATCCGGGCGTCGGGCTGAAGTCACCGTGGTGGCAATCAATGAACTGGCAGATGCGGCAGGCATGGCCCATTTATTGAAATATGACACCAGCCACGGGCGTTTCGCATGGGATGTACATCAGGAGCGTGAGCAGCTGTTTGTCGGTGAAGACGCGATTCGTATTCTTCACCAGCGCGATATTGCCGGGCTTCCCTGGCGTGAGCTGGGCGTTGATGTAGTGCTCGATTGCACTGGCGTGTTTGGCAGCCGTGCCGATGGCGAAGCGCATCTGGCGGCGGGGGCGAAGAAAGTGTTGTTCTCGCATCCCGGCGGTAACGATCTCGACGCGACGGTTGTGTTTGGCGTCAATCAGGATGCCTTAAAACCTGACGATCGTATTGTGTCCAACGCCTCCTGCACCACGAACTGCATTATTCCGATTATTAAGCTTCTTGACGACGCCTGGGGAATCGAATCGGGTACTGTCACCACGATCCATTCCGCAATGCACGATCAGCAGGTGATTGACGCCTATCATCCTGATTTACGCCGTACGCGTGCAGCCAGCCAGTCTATTATTCCTGTGGACACGAAACTGGCGGCGGGTATCACCCGTATTTTCCCGCAATTTTATGACCGGTTTGAGGCGATTGCGGTGCGCGTACCAACCATAAATGTGACGGCCATCGACCTGAGCGTGACGGTGAAAAATCCGGTAAAAGCGTGTGAAGTCAATGCGTTGCTGCAAAAAGCAGCACAGGGAACATTTCATGGTATAGTTGACTATACGGAATTACCGTTGGTCTCAACAGATTTTAACCATGATCCGCACAGTGCCATTGTTGATGGCACGCAAACACGGGTCAGTGGCGCGCACCTTATTAAAACCCTGGTATGGTGCGATAACGAATGGGGCTTTGCTAACCGAATGCTCGACACGACGTTAGAGATGGCCGCAAAAGGTTTCAGGTAGGGCGCACATTGCGTTCGCAAAACTTTATGAATCATTGAGAGGATTCACCATGTCTGTAATTAAGATGACCGATCTGGATTTGGCAGGTAAACGCGTTTTCATCCGTGCGGATCTGAACGTACCGGTTAAAGATGGCAAAGTGACCAGCGATGCGCGTATCCGTGCTTCTCTGCCGACCATCGAGCTGGCGCTGAAACAAGGCGCGAAAGTGATGGTTACCTCCCATCTGGGTCGTCCGACCGAAGGCGAGTACAACGAAGAGTACTCTCTGCTGCCGGTTGTTAATTACCTGAAAGACAAACTGTCCAACCCGGTACGTCTGGTTAAAGACTACCTGGATGGCGTTGAAGTTGCTGCAGGTGAACTGGTTGTTCTGGAAAACGTTCGTTTCAACAAAGGCGAGAAGAAAGACGACGAAGCGCTGTCCAAAAAATATGCTGCACTGTGCGACGTATTTGTTATGGACGCTTTCGGTACTGCTCACCGTGCACAGGCTTCAACTCACGGTATTGGTAAATTCGCTGATGTTGCGTGCGCAGGCCCGCTGCTGGCTGACGAACTGGAAGCGCTGGGTAAAGCGCTGAAAGAGCCTGCTCGCCCGATGGTCGCTATCGTTGGTGGTTCTAAAGTTTCCACTAAACTGACCGTTCTGGACTCCCTGTCAAAAATCGCTGACCAGCTGATCGTCGGTGGCGGCATCGCCAACACCTTCGTTGCTGCTCAGGGACACAACGTGGGTAAATCCCTGTACGAAGCTGACCTGGTTGACGAAGCAAAACGCCTGCTGGGCACCTGCGATATTCCGGTTCCGACAGATGTTCGTGTTGCTACCGAGTTCTCCGAAACCGCGACCGCTACCCTGAAATCTGTTTCTGACATCAAAGACGAAGAGCAGATTCTGGACCTGGGCGATGTTTCTGCACAGAAACTGGCTGATATCCTGAAAAACGCGAAAACCATTCTGTGGAACGGCCCGGTTGGCGTGTTCGAATTCCCGAACTTCCGCAAAGGTACTGAAATCGTTGCTAACGCCATCGCTGACAGCGAAGCGTTCTCCATCGCAGGCGGCGGCGACACTCTGGCGGCTATCGACCTGTTCGGTATCGCTGACAAAATCTCCTACATCTCCACTGGTGGCGGTGCGTTCCTCGAGTTCGTGGAAGGCAAAGTGCTGCCGGCAGTCGCAATGCTCGAAGAGCGCGCTAAGAAGTAAGTATTCAATGGGCAGGGAAACCTGCCCAATTTTCAGCGCGCGTCATGCTCGCGAACTTTTTTCCAACGGTCGAAGATACAGATACAGGACTCGAAAACATGTCTAAAATTTTTGATTTCGTAAAACCGGGCGTCATTACCGGTGATGACGTACAGAAAGTGTTCCAGGTAGCGAAAGAAAATAACTTTGCGCTGCCAGCAGTTAACTGCGTGGGCACCGATTCCATTAACGCCGTTCTGGAAACCGCTGCGAAAGTGAAAGCACCGGTTATCGTTCAGTTCTCCAACGGTGGTGCTGCATTCATCGCGGGTAAAGGCGTGAAAACCGACATTCCTCAGGGCGCTGCTATCCTGGGTGCTATCTCTGGTGCGCATCACGTACACCAGATGGCAGAGCACTACGGTGTTCCGGTTATTCTGCACACTGACCACTGCGCGAAGAAACTGCTGCCGTGGATCGACGGTCTGCTGGACGCGGGTGAAAAACACTTTGCTGCTACGGGCAAACCGCTGTTCTCTTCTCACATGATCGACCTGTCTGAAGAGTCCCTGGAAGAAAACATCGAGATCTGCTCCAAATATCTGGCGCGCATGTCCAAAATCGGCATGACGCTGGAAATTGAACTGGGTTGCACCGGTGGCGAAGAAGACGGCGTGGACAACAGCCACATGGACGCTTCTGCACTGTACACTCAGCCGGAAGACGTTGATTACGCGTACACCAAACTGAACGCAATCAGCCCGCGCTTCACCATCGCCGCTTCCTTCGGTAACGTGCATGGCGTGTACAAACCGGGTAACGTGAAACTGACCCCGACTATCCTGCGCGACTCTCAGGAATATGTTTGCAAGAAACATAACCTGCCGCACAACGCCCTGAACTTTGTATTCCACGGCGGTTCCGGTTCTACTGCTCAGGAAATCAAAGACTCCGTAAGCTACGGTGTTATCAAAATGAACATCGATACCGACACCCAATGGGCGACCTGGGAAGGTATTCTGAACTACTACAAAACCAACGAAGCGTATCTGCAAGGTCAGCTGGGCAACCCGAAAGGCGAAGACCAGCCGAACAAGAAATACTACGATCCACGCGTATGGCTGCGTGCAGCGCAGTCTTCTATGATCACGCGTCTGGAACAGGCTTTCAAAGAACTGAACGCGGTTGACGTTCTGTAATTTTTGCCTTGTTTCCTGAATCAGGCCCGCTTATGCGGGCCTTTTTTATTTCCGATTCAATAGCCTGCACTCATCATTAAATGTGATCCATTTGGCAAAATCGTCCCTTATTGTTTACCCTTTAGGTGTCTGTCCGCCACCGTCGGGAAGGCTTGTTCTCGTACGGATCAACATAAGGAACAAAGAATGGAAGATCTTCACGTCGTCGATAGCATCAATGACGCAGGCTCCTGGCTGGTGACCAATCAGGCGTTACTGCTGAGTTACGCTGTTAACATTGTTGCCGCCATTGCCATCATTATTGTGGGTATGATCGTTGCCCGCATGATTTCAAACACCGTCAATAAACTGATGCGGGCGCGGCACATTGATGCCACCGTTGCCGATTTTCTCTCTGCGCTGGTGCGCTACGGCGTCATTGCATTTACCCTGATAGCCGCACTGGGGCGCGTGGGGGTACAAACCGCCTCGGTCATCGCTGTACTGGGTGCCGCAGGTCTGGCAATCGGTCTGGCGCTACAAGGGTCACTCTCGAACCTGGCCGCCGGGGTACTGCTGGTGACATTCCGCCCGTTCCGTTCCGGGGAATATGTTGATTTGGGGGGCGTCGCCGGTACCGTTCTGCAGGTGCAGATTTTCTCCACCACGCTGCGCAGCGCCGATGGCCGCATAATCGTAGTTCCCAACGGTAAAATTATCGCCGGGAACATTATTAACTTTTCCCGCGAGCCAGTTCGTCGTAACGAATTTATTATTGGCGTTGCGTACGATTCCGACATCGATCTGGTCACGAAACTACTGACCGATATCATCCAGGCTGACGACCGTATTCTGAAAGACCGGGAAATGACGGTGCGTCTGAATGAACTCGGGGCGTCTTCCATCAACTTTGTGGTACGCGTCTGGAGTAACAGTAGCGATCTGCAAAACGTTTACTGGGATGTGCTGGAGAAAGTGAAACGCAGCTTTGATGAGCACGGCATCAGTTTCCCCTACCCGCAAATGGATGTGAATTTCAAGCGGGTGAAAGAGCCTGTCGAAGAGTAAAGAATAAGGCCGGCACTGCTGGCCTTTTTACTGCTTTCTATTATTAGTTGACCTTATTACTCATTAAAATATTCAATTTCCGCTAATGATTCTCGCGCGTTATAGTCTGCATCCAGAAAAAGATGAGTGAGAATGTATTGTGATAATATATTATTTTCAAGGGCTTATATTGGGTGCAGCGTTGATTTTGCCCCTGGGGCCGCAAAATGCCTTTGTCATGAACCAGGGGATCCGTCGCCAGTACCACATCATGACGGCTTTGCTGTGTACGCTGAGCGACTTGCTGCTGATTTGCGCTGGGGTCTTCGGCGGCAGCGCCTTGTTGATGCAATCTCCCTGGCTGCTGGGCCTGGTCACCTGGGGCGGCGTCGCTTTTTTGTTGTGGTATGGCTATGGCGCGCTGAAAGCCGCGTTCGGCAGTCATATCGAGCTTGCCAGCGCCGAAGCGATGAAGCAGGGACGCTGGAAAATCATCGCGACTATGCTGGCGGTGACCTGGCTTAATCCTCATGTCTATCTGGATACCTTTGTTGTACTCGGCAGTCTCGGCGGGCAACTGGAGGCGGAGCCGAAGCGCTGGTTTGCGATGGGGACGATCAGTGCGTCTGTTATCTGGTTTTTTGGCCTGGCGATGCTGGCGGCCTGGTTTGCCCCGCGTCTGCGTACGGCAAAAGCACAACGTATCATCAATCTGATCGTCGGGGCGGTAATGTGGGTTATTGCCGCGCAACTGGCAAAAGAGGGCGTGGCCCATATGCAGGCGTTATTAAACTAAGTCTGGTCTGATAGACAAACCAACGGTATCCGCTAAGCTTTTCCCAGGCGTGCCGTTTTGTTACGGACGTAATAAGCAACATGGAGGAGCAACCGTGAAATTCAAAGTGATGGCCCTGGCGGCATTAGTGGGACTGAGTGTCATGTCGGTACAGGCAAGTGAACTGCCTGATGGCCCGCACATTATTACCTCGGGTACGTCGAGCGTGGACGCAGTGCCGGATATTGCCACCCTGGCAATTGAAGTGAACATCCAGGCGAAAGATGCTGCAACCGCCAAGAAACAGGCAGACGACCGCGTCGCCGAGTATCTCTCCTTCCTCGACAAGAATGGCGTAGTGAAGAAAGACATCAACGCCGCCAACTTGCGTACCCAGCCGGATTACGATTACCAAAACGGTAAAAGCGTGCTGAAAGGCTGGCGCGCCGTACGTACGGTGGAAGTAACCCTGCGCGATCTGGAGAAGCTCAATTCTCTGCTGGATGGTGCGCTGAAAGCCGGTCTGAATGAAATCCGTTCCGTTTCGCTGGGTGTTGCGCAACCGGATTCTTACAAGGATAAGGCGCGTAAAGCCGCCATTGATGATGCGGTTCATCAAGCCGAACAACTGGCAGCCGGTTTCCACGCGAAGCTTGGCCCGGTATATAGCGTGCGTTACCACGTTTCCAATTATCAGCCGAGCCCGATGGTTCGCATGATGAAAGCAGATGCGGCACCGGTATCCGCACAGGAAACGTACGAACAGCCGACCATTCAGTTTGCCGATCAGGTAGACGTTGTGTTCCAGCTTGAGCCAACGCAGAGCCAGACTCAGCAACCAGCAACAACGGACAAAACGCAGTAATTTCAAATGAGTGGGATATGTGGTCGCATCTGGGAAATCCCCGATGTGCCACGCTTACCGGGGCTACATTTTGCACAATATGTCGCCCCGGTAAGACAATGTTTTAATCTTGCCTTAACACCTTGTGGCCGTACGCCAGCAGTGCGTCGGTGACGTTGCGCATCATGCGGCTTTCTGGCGCAAACCGGTGCCAGAACAGCATTCGGCGCTGGAAGAGACCCGGCGTCAGATCGATCAGCTCTCCGGCATTCAACTCTCTTTCGATTTGCAGATGCGGGATCATACAGCAGGTCGTTCCCTGCCTTGCCAGTTGCACAAATGCTTCCGACGAGTTAACGATATGGCAGGGTACGCTGCCCGGCGGCAGGTCGAAGTTTTGCTGTAAGAAGGCCTGATGCATATCGTCGAGATGATCAAACGCCACGGCTGGCGCTTTAAGTAACGCCGAGCGGGTTACGCCATTCGGGAAGTAACGTTCAGCAAAGGCTTTTGAACCGACAAACAGGTAATCAAGCGCGCCAAGCTGGTCAACGAGGCAACTTGGCAGAGCCTGCGGCTGAATACTTACCGCACCGACCACTTCGCCTCGACGCAGACGCTCCTGAGTGCGGGTTTCATCTTCCACCTGTAAATTCAGACGAATTGGCGAGTCGGCCAGTACCGGTGCCAGCGCGGGCAGCAGCCAGGTTGCCAGACTGTCGGCGTTCACCGCCAACGACAGCAGGAGTGGGGTGGAGCCGGTTTGCTCATCACCCAGCCACTCTTCTTCCAGCAATTCTACCTGGCGCAGCAGCGCCAGCAATTTTTGCCCTTGTTCAGTAGGGCGCGGTGGGACGGTGCGCACCAGCAGAGGCTGACCAAACATATTTTCGAGCTGTTTAATACGCTGCGATACGGCGGACTGAGTGATACACAGCTTCTGCGCGGCGCGCTCAAACCCACGTTCCCGAATGACCGCATCGAGCGCCTGTAACGTTCTGTAGTCCGGACGTTTCATCTGACTGACATACTCCTGCAAAATAATTACTCAGCACTATGACATAATTTTTTGTCTCTTACAGACGAAAATGTACCTGCTGGTAATGTGACACAGCTCACAGGGACTTTTCCCCCTTCCATGTTCTATAATGCGCTTCGAATTCCACACCATTCTCACCACAGGCGAACAACGATGACGCAGGACGAATTAAAAAAAGCAGTGGGTTGGGCAGCGCTGAAATATGTTGAACCGGGTACTATCGTAGGTGTTGGTACCGGCTCCACCGCTGCGCACTTTATTGACGCGCTCGGTACCATGAAAGGTCAGATTGAAGGGGCGGTCTCCAGTTCCGATGCCTCGACAGAAAAACTGAAAGGCCTGGGTATCACCGTATTCGATCTGAACGAAGTCGATCGTCTGGGAATTTATGTTGATGGCGCGGATGAAATCAACGGCCAGATGCAGATGCTCAAAGGCGGCGGCGCCGCGTTAACGCGCGAAAAGATCATTGCCTCGGTAGCCGATAAATTTATCTGTATTGCCGATGCGTCCAAACAGGTCGAAATCCTCGGTAAATTCCCGCTGCCGGTGGAAGTGATCCCGATGGCACGAAGCGCTGTAGCGCGTGAACTGGTGAAGCTGGGCGGTCGCCCTGAATATCGCCAGAATGTGGTCACCGACAACGGCAACGTGATCCTCGACGTTTTTGGTCTGGAGATTATCGATCCTGTTGCGCTGGAAAATACGATTAACGGCATTCCGGGTGTGGTGACCGTGGGCTTGTTCGCCAACCGTGGTGCGGATGTGGCTTTGATCGGCAGCGCCGATGGCGTCAAAACCATCACAAAATGATCTGTGTGGGGGACGTGTTCCCCCATGAAAAAAATCTCAAAGAGCAAATTTGGTGACATCTGTCACGCTTCTGGATTCGCCCTGATAATCCTCCCGCCTCTGTGGCTATTTCCAGCATATTCCTCTGCCATTTCTCACTGTATGACATTCCTTCACAGGGCCGACGCAAACGTTCATATTGCTGCAATAGTTTTTTTTGATATGTTGACTACAGCGGATGAATATCCACACAACATCAGTTATGACAAAAAACAGGGTCGGGTAAATGGCAAAGGTATCACTGGAGAAAGACAAGATTAAATTTCTGCTCGTCGAAGGGGTGCATCAGAAAGCACTCGATAGCCTTCGTGCAGCAGGTTACACCAACATCGAGTATCACAAAGGCGCGCTCGACAGTGAGCAGCTCAAAGAGTCTATCCGTGATGCCCACTTCATTGGCATTCGATCCCGTACTAACCTGACCGAAGATGTTATTGCCGCCGCTGAAAAACTGGTTGCGATTGGTTGTTTCTGTATTGGTACCAACCAGGTCAATCTGGATGCGGCTGCACAGCGCGGTATCCCGGTATTTAACGCCCCGTTCTCTAACACGCGTTCCGTGGCGGAACTGGTGATTGGCGAGCTGTTACTGCTGATGCGCGGTATTCCGGAAGCGAATGCCAAAGCGCACCGCGGTATCTGGAACAAACTGGCCGTGGGCTCTTACGAAGCGCGCGGTAAAAAATTGGGCATCATTGGCTACGGCCACATCGGTACGCAGCTTGGCATTCTGGCTGAGTCACTCGGTATGCACGTTTATTTCTATGATATTGAAAGCAAACTGCCGCTGGGTAACGCGACCCAGGTTCAGCACCTGTCCGATTTGCTCAATATGAGTGATGTTGTCAGTCTGCACGTGCCGGAAAATGCCTCGACCAAAAACATGATGGGCGCGGAAGAGCTGGCGCTGATGAAGCCGGGATCACTGCTGATCAACGCCGCACGTGGTACGGTTGTTGATATTCCGGCGCTGTGCGATGCGCTTAAACGTAAACACCTGGCGGGCGCGGCAATCGACGTGTTCCCGACTGAGCCTGCAACCAACAGCGATCCGTTTAATTCACCGCTTTGCGAATTCGATAACGTGATTTTGACGCCGCATATTGGCGGTTCAACCCAGGAAGCGCAGGAAAACATCGGTCTGGAAGTGGCGGGTAAACTGATTAAATACTCTGATAACGGCTCAACGCTCTCTGCCGTTAACTTCCCGGAAGTGTCGCTGCCGCTGCACGGCGGTCGTCGTCTGCTGCATATCCACGAAAACCGTCCAGGCGTGCTGACCGCAATCAACCAGATCTTTGCTGGCGACGGTATCAATATCGCGGCTCAGTATCTGCAAACGACCCCGTATATGGGCTATGTGGTTATCGATATTGAAGCCGAAGAAGATGTGGCGCAAAAAGCGCTGCAGAGCATGAAGGCGATCCCGGGTACGATTCGCGCACGCCTGCTGTACTGATTATGCAGTGCCGGATGGCGAGATAAATGCAAAACGGCAACCTGAGGGTTGCCGTTTTTATGTGTTCTCACTCACCCTGTGGTTTCACCAACTCCACAACCTCGACGGCGTCACCACCGCAGGGAGCGGAATATCCCACTCTTCCACAGGAAGCATATCAACATGCTGACAATCATGCGCATAACCCACCGGCTGTAACCCATATCGTTGCCAGTTTTGTAGCGTTCTGTCGTAAAAGCCACCGCCCATTCCCAGACGTTGCCCCTGGCTGTCAAAGGCAACCAGCGGGGTTATCAGGACATCTAACTGTGCAAGCGGTAAAACATCGCGTACGTCCAGTTTCGGTTCCTGAATTTTCAGGCGATTGATAACCAGCTCGCTATGCGGATGGTATTGCAAAAACAGCAGATTGCCCGGGCTGAACGGATGCAGAACCGGCAGATAAACGCGTTTGCCGCTGCGCCAGAGCTGTTCGATAAGCGGTTGGGTGTCCAGCTCGCCATCGAAGGAGAGAAAAAGGGCGACAGTATGCGCCATCACGACCGGCGGATACGCCATCATGCGCGCTGCCGCTGCAATCGAAAAGTGTTCTTGTTGCCCGGCGGTGAGGGCGCGACGACGCTGCCGTATGATTTTACGGATTTCCTGACGTGACGGGGGAAGAGCAGAAAGTTGTGTCATGGTACCAGGTAGAAAGAAGGGAATCTCCGAGATGCCGCCGCAGGCTGTAACCCTTGAACCCTTGGTTCAAGGTGAATGTGTCGTCGCAGTTTTAAGGCTTCTCGGACGGACCGAGCATGCTCACCAACCGCGGAGCGCCACATTCTTGTGGTATGAAATATCGGCTCAGGGGACTGGCCCGCTTGCGAACATCTCAGAGAAATTTTTTCTTCACGGTCACTCTACCATAGTTAACCTTGAAGTGTTATTCAAACTTCGGCCCCGGTCTTTCGGATATGCGACCCTGATCAAGCAATGCCTGTTCGATGGTCTGTTGTAACATCCGAATACGCTGTTCCATGCTGGATGCGTAGTCACGGGTTTTTGCCTTTTCCTGAGTCAGTTCATAGCTGATATTCAGCGCTGCGATAAAGACTAACTGCTCAGTATTTGTGACTCTAGTGCGAACTTTCAGATCTTGCAACCGCTGATTCAGATCCTCCGCGGCCTGATTCAGAGCATCTCTCTGTTCAGGCGGGCAATTCACTCGCAGTGAACGGCCAAAAATTTGGATATCGACGGGTTGTGCAGACATGCCACCTTCCTGCTGTTTGACTGCGCTCTGCCTTCACAGCCGAGTCCTGGCTGCGAAGGGGCGTCACTATAGCCACCCTGGTGAGAGGATTCAAGCTCTTTGCTATACCTTAATTCACTCATAGCGCATGCAAAGGCATGTAACGTGAAGCATGACGGGTATATCACCAGGGTCCAAAGTGGTAGCATACCATGAATATTCTCCCCAACGACGATGAATGCGCATGTCTATACAGAACGAAATACCTGGTTACAACGATGTAGGCCAGTTGCTCAATCAGCAAGGTGTTGGACTGATTCCTGCGGAAATGCACGGGCTTATCGCGGGGATGCTTTGTGGCGGCAACAACGACAGCTCCTGGCAGCCGCTGTTGCATGACCTGACTAACGAAGGGTTAGCATTCGGCCATGAGCTCGCTCAGGCGCTGCGCAGCATGCATGCCGCTACCAGCGACTCACTGGAGGATGACGGTTTCCTGTTCCAGCTTTATCTGCCGACCGGCGACGACGTGAGCGTGTTTGACCGTGCCGATGCGCTGGCAGGCTGGGTTAACCACTTCCTACTGGGGCTTGGCGTCACGCAGCCGAAACTCGACAAAGTGACCGGCGAAACCGGTGAAGCGATTGACGATCTGCGTAACATTGCTTTGCTCGGTTATGACGAAGATGAAGATCAGGAAGAGCTGGAGATGTCGCTCGAAGAGATCATCGAATATGTGCGCGTTGCGGCGCTGCTGTGCCATGACACATTTACCCGTCCGCAGCCAACGGCACCCGAAGTGCGTAAGCCAACCCTGCATTAATCTATTCCGCTCAAAGGAGATGTCATGACACAGCTTGAGTTTCTCCGACGCCGTCAGGCGTTGCTGGCGCAGATGGCGCCAGCCAGCGCGGCGCTTATTTTCGCGGCGCCGGAAGCGACCCGCAGTGCCGACAGTGAATACCCGTATCGTCAGAACAGCGACTTTTGGTATTTCACCGGTTTTAATGAGCCGGAAGCGGTGCTGGTGCTGATTAAAAGTGATGATACCCATAACCACAGCGTCCTGTTTAACCGGATTCGCGATAAGACGGCGGAAATCTGGTTTGGCCGCCGTCTGGGGCAGGAGGCGGCGCCAGAAAAACTGGGTGTAGACAGGGCGCTGGCGTTTCCGGAAATAGGCAAACATCTTTACCAATTGCTCAACGGCCTGGACGCGGTCTATCACGCCCAGGGCGAATACGCTTATGCTGATGAGATTGTCTTTGCCGCGCTGGATAAACTGCGTAAAGGCTCTCGACAGAATCTCACTGCCCCGGCCACGGTGACCGACTGGCGGCCTATCGTGCATGAAATGCGTCTGTTCAAGTCAGCCGAAGAAATCGAGGTAATGCGTCGCGCCGGAGAGATTTCAGCGCTGGCACATACCCGCGCCATGCAAACCTGTAAACCCGGGATGTTTGAATACCAGCTTGAAGGCGAAATCCACCACGAGTTCAACCGTCACGGCGCCCGTTTTCCGTCCTATAACACTATCGTCGGTGCCGGGGAGAACGGCTGTATTTTGCATTACACCGAAAACGAAAGCGTGATGCGTGATGGTGATTTAGTGCTGATCGACGCGGGTTGCGAATACATGGGGTATGCCGGCGATATTACCCGTACCTTTCCGGTTAACGGCAAGTTCAGCCCGGCGCAGCGTGAAGTGTATGACATTGTACTGGAATCACTGGAAACGGCCCTGCGCCTGTTCCGCCCTGGCACCTCTATTCAGGAAGTGAACGGGGAAGTGGTGCGCATCATGGTAACCGGGCTGGTGAAACTGGGCATTCTTAAGGGCGAGGTTGACACGCTGGTTGCTGAGAATGCGCATCGCCCTTTCTTTATGCATGGTCTGAGCCACTGGTTGGGGTTGGATGTCCATGATGTCGGTGTCTATGGTCAGGATCGCTCGCGTATCCTTGAACCGGGGATGGTATTGACCGTTGAGCCGGGTCTCTATATCGCCCCGGATGCCGACGTACCAGAAGCCTATCGGGGGATTGGCATTCGCGTGGAAGATGACATTGTGATCACCGAAAACGGTAATGAAAACCTCACCGCCAGCGTCGTTAAAAAAGCCGATGACATTGAGGCGCTGATGGCAGCGGCACGTCGCTTATGAGTGTGATTATTGTTGGTGGCGGTATGGCAGGCGCGACGCTCGCGCTGTCGATTTCGCATTTAACCGGTGGTCGCCTTCCTGTTCATCTCATCGAAGCGACCGAACCGAGTTCTCAGGATCACCCAGGCTTTGATGCGCGCGCTATCGCGCTGGCGGCGGGAACGTGCCAGCAGCTCGCGCGAGTGGGGATCTGGTCACATATCGTCGAGAAAGCCACGCCGATTACCACCGTGCATGTCAGCGATCGCGGCCATGCCGGTTTCGTGACCCTTGATGCTGATGATTATCACATTGAGGCGCTCGGCCAGGTGGTGGAACTGCACGATGTCGGTACCCGTCTTTTTAGTCTTCTGAAAAAAGCGCCTGGCGTGACGCTCCATTGCCCCGCACGGGTGAGCTTCTTCTCCAGGGATGAAGACCGCGTGGCGGTCGCACTGGAAAGTGGGGAGACGATTAACGGAACCCTACTGGTCGCCGCGGATGGCTCCCGCTCTGCGCTGGGTGCGCAATGTGGTATTAGCTGGCAACAGGCACCCTATCAGCAGGTTGCGGTGATTGCTAACGTCACGACCTCGGTGGCGCATCAGGGGCGCGCGTTTGAGCGTTTTACCGCTCACGGCCCGCTGGCAATGCTGCCGATGTCGCACGGACGTTGCTCGCTGGTGTGGTGTCACCCGCTCGACAGACAGGAACAGATCCTGAACTGGAGCGATGAGACCTTCTGCCATGAGCTGCAAAAAGCCTTTGGCTGGCGGCTGGGCCGAATCATGCAGGCGGGAGTCCGTAACGCTTATCCGCTTTCTCTCTCCACCGCCTCCTCGCCTATTTCACATCGTACTGTGCTGGTTGGAAATGCCGCGCAGACGCTCCACCCGATTGCCGGGCAGGGCTTTAACCTGGGGATGCGTGATGTGATGAGCCTGGCCGAAACGCTGGCCGATGCCTGGACGCAGCAGCAGGATGTTGGCGGTTATGGCGTGCTGACACGCTATCGCGATCGTCGCCGTGATGATAAGTGCGCTACGATTGGCGTGACAGATGGGTTAGTGCATCTTTTTGCTAATCGCTGGGCGCCGCTGGTTGTCGGGCGTAACGTCGGTTTGATGGCAATGGAATTATTTACCCCGGCGCGTGATGCGCTGGCGCAGCGTACTCTGGGCTGGGTGGCGCGTTAAGGTCTTCAGGAGCTATTTGTGCAAAATGTTGATGTGGCAATTGTAGGCGGCGGCATGGTGGGACTGGCGCTGGCCTGTGGATTACAGGGTAGTGGCCTGCGAGTGGCGGTGCTGGAACAGCATGCGCCCGTCCCCCTGAAAGAGGATGCCCCTGCACAACTGCGTGTCTCGGCGATCAACGCCGCCAGCGAAAAACTGCTGACGCGCCTGGGCGTCTGGTCATCGATTATTGCCCATCGCGCCAGCTGTTATCACGGCATGGAAGTGTGGGATAAAGACAGCTTTGGCCGCATTGCCTTTGACGATCAGAGTATGGGTTACAGCCATCTCGGTCATATTATTGAAAACAGTGTCATTCATCAGGCGTTGTGGAACAAAGCCCGGCAGTGTTCGGATGTGTCAATCCTGGCACCAGCGGAACTGCAACAAGTGGCCTGGGGTGAGAACGAAGCGTTTCTTACCCTCAAAGATGGCAATATGTTAACCGCCCGGCTGGTCGTCGGGGCCGATGGTGCTAACTCATGGTTGCGCAATAAAGCCGATATTCCGCTGACCTTCTGGGACTATAACCATCATGCGCTGGTGGCGACCATCCGTACCGATGAGCCGCATCAGGCTATCGCGCGGCAGGTTTTCCACGATGAAAGCATCCTCGCGTTTTTGCCGCTGGCCGACCCGCACTTGTGTTCAATCGTCTGGTCGCTGCCGCCTGAGCTGGCTGCAGAAATGCAGCAGGCAGACGAAGAGGCCTTCAACCAGGCGCTGTGCGTCGCATTTGATAATCGCCTGGGGTTGTGTCACGTGGAAAGCGAGCGGCAGGTCTACCCGTTGACCGGACGCTACGCGCGTCATTTTGCCGGGCATCGTCTGGCATTGATGGGCGATGCGGCGCACACCATCCATCCTCTTGCCGGGCAGGGCGTTAACCTGGGCTTCATGGACGCGGCCGAACTGGTGAGTGAACTCAAGCGGCTGCACGCTCAGGGCAAAGATATTGGTCAGCACATGTATCTGCGCCGCTACGAACGCAGCCGTAAACACAGTGCCGCGCTGATGCTGGCCGGGATGCAGGGTTTCCGTGAATTGTTTTCCGGCACCAACCCGGCGAAAAAGCTGTTCCGGGACATTGGTCTGAAACTGGCGGACAGATTGCCTGGGGTAAAACCACAGTTGTTGCGTCAGGCGATGGGACTGAATGACCTCCCTCAGTGGTTGCGTTAACTGCGTCACACTTTCCCTTCCCCCTCGCGGGAAGGGAAACCTTCCCTCATTTGAAAAATTCTAATTTCACGCCATTTTTCAGATTAGTTTTTCTCATTCCTCGTTTTTTTGCTGTCGGGAAAATTATCTCTTTTATGGTGGTAAATATCGCAATTTGCGATACTAACTATGCGTGAGTGATTCTTTATGCGCCATTTCGCTCTTAATTCTGGTGTAATATTCTGTTAGGGTTTTTGCGAAAAATGGTCATAAGCTAATGTGATGACCCATTTTCTCTTATGGTTAAGTGCCGCTTTCGGTGATAAGTTCAGGCGAAAGTGAACGTTTGCGTCGGCGACCGGGATCGGTGTCGACGTCTTGTCATGCGATGATTTTTTCACCGCTGAAAACGTGAAAGCCCCGCTTATTCGACGAGGAAAAGATGGCCCAGCAGACTCCTTTGTATGAACAACACACGCTGTGCGGCGCACGCATGGTGGATTTCCATGGCTGGATGATGCCGCTGCATTACGGCTCGCAAATCGATGAGCACCACGCGGTGCGTACCGATGCGGGCATGTTCGATGTATCGCACATGACGATTGTCGATTTGCGTGGCAGTCGAACCCGGGAATTCTTGCGCTACCTGCTGGCAAATGACGTAGCGAAACTCACCAAACCCGGCAAGGCGCTATATACCGGCATGCTAAATGCGTCGGGCGGTGTCATTGATGACCTCATCGTCTACTACTTCACCGAAGACTTCTTCCGCCTCGTTGTAAACTCCGCCACCCGCGAAAAAGACCTCTCCTGGATTACCCAACACGCTGAACCTTTCGCTATTGATATCACCGTCCGTGACGATTTGTCGTTGATTGCTGTCCAGGGGCCGAACGCGCAGGCTAAAGCCGCGACCCTGTTCACTGACGCACAGCGTCAGGCGGTAGAAGGCATGAAGCCGTTCTTTGGCGTTGAGGCCAGCGATCTGTTTATCGCGACCACCGGCTATACCGGCGAAGCAGGTTATGAAATCGCGCTGCCGAACGAACAGGCAGCCGATTTCTGGCAGAAGCTGGTGCAGGCGGGCGTTAAGCCTTGTGGCCTGGGCGCGCGCGACACTTTACGCCTTGAAGCGGGCATGAACTTGTATGGTCAGGAGATGGACGAGGGCGTTTCGCCGCTCGCCGCCAATATGGGCTGGACCATTGCCTGGGAACCGGCGGACCGTGATTTTATCGGTCGCGAAGCGCTCGAATTACAGCGCGAGAAAGGCACCGAACAACTGGTCGGTTTGATCATGACCGAGAAAGGCGTGCTGCGTAACGAATTGCCGGTGCGGTTCACAGATACCCACGGTAACGCGCAAGAAGGCGTGATCACCAGCGGTACGTTCTCGCCGACGCTGGGCTACAGTATTGCACTGGCGCGTGTGCCAGCGGGCATTGGCGACACGGCAATCGTTCAGATCCGTAATCGTGAAATGCCGGTAAAAGTGACGAAACCTATTTTTGTACGCGCTGGCAAAGCCGTCGCGTGATTCATTCTTATTTGGAGATTTAGTGATGAGCAACGTACCTGCAGAACTGAAATACAGCAAAGAACACGAGTGGCTGCGTAAAGAAGCGGATGGCACGTACACCGTCGGTATCACTGAACATGCTCAGGAACTGCTGGGTGACATGGTGTTTGTTGATCTGCCAGAAGTGGGCGCAACCGTTGCCGCAGGTGATGATTGCGCCGTCGCGGAATCCGTGAAAGCGGCTTCCGATATTTATGCGCCGATCAGCGGCGAAATCGTTGCTGTTAACGAAGCACTGGGCGATGCGCCTGAGCAGGTTAACAGCGCGCCGTACGGCGAAGGCTGGATTTTCAAAATCAAAGCCAGTGATGAATCGGAAGTTGCTGCGTTGCTGGATGCGACCGCTTACGAAGCCTTACTCGAAGACGAATAATGGTTTTCTCCCTCTCCCTCACAGGGAGAGGGCGGGGTGAAAGATATTAGCGCTTTCGCCCCAAACCTCTTCCTGACGAAGAGGCAATTTTAAAATCACCGCACGTTTCAGGAACCATCGCTCATGACACAGACTTTAAGCCAGCTTGAAAACCGTGGCGCTTTCATTGAACGTCACATTGGGCCGGATGCTCAGCAACAGCAGGAGATGCTGAAAACGGTTGGCGCGGATTCGTTAAACGCACTGATTGCCCAGATCGTGCCGAAAGATATCCAGCTTGCCACGCCGCCGCAGGTGGGTGAAGCCACGACCGAATACGCCGCACTGGCGGAGCTGAAAGCGATTGCTGGTCGCAACAAGCGCTTTAAGTCTTACATTGGCATGGGTTATACCGCCGTGCAATTACCGCCGGTTATCCTGCGTAACATGCTCGAAAACCCAGGCTGGTACACTGCCTATACGCCGTATCAGCCGGAGGTGTCACAAGGGCGCCTTGAAGCCTTACTGAATTTCCAGCAGGTAACCCTCGACCTGACTGGCCTCGACATGGCCTCGGCTTCTCTGCTGGATGAAGCTACCGCCGCTGCCGAAGCGATGGCGATGGCAAAGCGCGTCAGCAAACTGAAAAATGCCAATCGTTTCTTCGTTGCCGCCGATATTCATCCGCAAACGCTCGATGTGGTGCGCACCCGTGCCGAAACCTTCGGTTTTGACGTTATTGTGGATGATGCCAGCAAGGTGCTGGATCATCAGGATGTGTTTGGCGTGCTGTTGCAGCAGGTGGGCACGACCGGCGAAGTGCATGACTACAGCGCACTGATTACCGAGCTGAAAGCCCGTAAAATTGTGGTCAGCGTGGCCGCCGATTTTATGGCGCTGGTGTTGTTGACCGCGCCGGGCAAACAAGGGGCAGACATTGTCTTCGGTTCTGCGCAGCGCTTCGGTGTGCCGATGGGCTACGGTGGCCCGCATGCGGCATTCTTTGCCGCAAAAGATGAATTCAAACGCTCAATGCCGGGACGTATTATCGGTGTTTCCAAAGACGCGGCGGGCAATACCGCACTGCGTATGGCGATGCAGACCCGCGAGCAGCATATCCGTCGCGAAAAAGCGAACTCCAACATCTGTACTTCGCAGGTACTGCTGGCCAACATCGCCAGCCTGTACGCGGTGTATCACGGTCCGGTTGGTCTGAAACGTATTGCGAGCCGTATCCATCGTCTGGCCGATATTCTGGCGGCCGGCCTGCAGCAAAAAGGGCTTAAGCTGCGTCACGCGCACTACTTTGACACGCTGTGCGTGGAAGTGGCCGACAAAGCCGCCGTGCTGGCGCGTGCGCAAGCGGCTGAAATCAACCTTCGTAGCGACATTCTGAATGCCGTGGGTATCACGCTCGATGAAACCACCACCCGTGAAGATGTGCAGAAACTTTTTGCCGTCGTGCTGGGCGATGCGCACGGACTGGATATTGACGTGCTGGATAAAGACGTGGCGCTCGACAGCCGCTCTGTGCCTGCCGCCATGCTGCGTGATGATGCGATCCTGAGCCACCCGGTCTTTAATCGCTATCACAGTGAAACCGAGATGATGCGTTACATGCACTCTCTGGAGCGCAAAGATCTGGCGCTCAATCAGGCGATGATCCCACTGGGATCTTGCACCATGAAGCTGAACGCCGCAGCGGAAATGATTCCGATCACCTGGCCTGAATTCGCCGAACTGCATCCGTTCTGCCCGGCAGAACAAGCCGAAGGCTACCACCACATGATCAACCAGCTTTCCGAGTGGCTGGTGAAACTGACGGGTTACGATGCCCTTTGTATGCAGCCGAACTCTGGCGCGCAGGGGGAATATGCGGGCCTGTTGGCGATTCGTCACTACCATGAGAGCCGCAACGAAGGCCATCGCGATATCTGCCTGATCCCAAGCTCTGCACACGGTACCAACCCGGCATCCGCACAGATGGCGGGTATGCAGGTGGTGGTTGTGGCCTGTGATAAGAACGGCAACATCGATCTGGCCGATCTGCGCGCGAAAGCAGAACAACACGCGACAAATCTCTCTTGCATCATGGTGACCTACCCGTCCACCCACGGCGTCTACGAAGAGACTATCCGTGAAGTGTGCGAAATTGTGCATCAATTTGGCGGGCAGGTTTATCTCGACGGCGCGAACATGAATGCTCAGGTGGGGATTACCTCTCCGGGCTTTATCGGTGCGGATGTGTCGCATCTCAACCTGCATAAAACCTTCTGTATTCCGCACGGCGGTGGCGGTCCGGGTATGGGGCCGATTGGCGTGAAAGCGCATCTGGCACCGTTCGTACCGGGCCATAGCGTGGTGCAGATTGAAGGCATGCTGACCCGTCAGGGCGCGGTATCCGCCGCCCCGTTTGGTAGCGCGTCGATTCTGCCGATCAGCTGGATGTACATTCGCATGATGGGCGCCGAAGGGCTCAAACAGGCAAGCCAGGTGGCGATTCTGAATGCCAACTACATTGCCAGCCGTCTGAAAGAGGCATTCCCGGTTCTGTATACGGGTCGCGATGGTCGCGTGGCGCATGAATGTATTCTCGACATTCGCCCACTGAAAGAAGAGACCGGTATCAGTGAACTGGATATTGCGAAGCGCCTGATTGACTACGGTTTCCATGCGCCGACTATGTCTTTCCCGGTTGCGGGTACCCTGATGGTTGAGCCGACGGAGTCAGAAAGCAAAGCGGAACTGGATCGCTTTATTGACGCGATGCTGGCCATTCGTGGCGAGATCAACCGCGTAAAAGCAGGCGAATGGCCGCTTGCCGATAACCCGCTGGTGAATGCGCCACATACGCAGAACGAGCTGGTGGCGGAGTGGCATCACGGTTATACCCGTGAGCAGGCTGTCTTCCCGGCGGGTATAGCGAACAAGTACTGGCCGACGGTAAAACGTCTTGATGACGTTTACGGCGACCGCAACCTGTTCTGCTCTTGCGTGCCGATGAGCGAATACCAGTAATTAGCGCTACGCTTCTACAGGCCGGGTGAACGTTCGCGTTGCCCGGCCTTTTTATTGGGAGGAATACAGATTGGCAATTGCACTGGTCACTGGCGGTAGCCGGGGAATAGGAAAGGCGACAGCGCTGTTGCTGGGCGCAGAAGGATATACGGTCGCGGTCAATTATCAGCACAATGTGCAGGCCGCGCAGTCAGTGGTTGAAACCATTATCGCGGCAGGCGGAAAAGCGTTCGCGGTTCAGGCGGATATTGGCGAAGAAGAGCAGGTCACCGCGATGTTCGCGCGCATTGATGAGGCGGATGAACCGCTGACCGCGCTGGTGAATAACGCCGGGATCCTGTTTACCCAAAGTCGCGTGGAAGCGATGACGGCGGAGCGCATCAACCAGGTTCTGCGGACTAACGTGACGGGCACCTTTCTCTGCTGTCGGGAGGCCATTAAACGTATGGCGCTGCCACACGGCGGAAAAGGCGGTGCGATAGTGAATGTCTCTTCGGCCGGGGCACGTCTGGGTTCGCCCGGCGAGTATGTTGATTATGCCGCGTCAAAAGGGGCGATGGATACGCTTACCACGGGCTTGTCGGTGGAAGTCGCGGCGCAGGGTATTCGGGTTAACAGCGTTCGACCAGGCTTTATCTATACGGAAATGCATGCCTCTGGTGGTGAACCCGGGCGGGTCGATCGGGTGAAATCGATGCTGCCGATGCAGCGTGGCGGTCAGCCGGAAGAGGTGGCGCAGGCGATAGTCTGGCTACTGAGCGATAAGGCATCCTACGTGACGGGAAGCTTTATCGAACTGGCGGGAGGGAAGTAAGCGACTCCCCCTCAGCCCGGCCCTTCTCCCCGATGGGGAGAAGGGCAGGATGAACAGTATCCCGGTTAGATATTCTCGCCGTTGCTGGCGATCACTTCCTTATACCAGTTAAAACTCTTCTTACGGGAACGGGACATGTCGCCGGTGCCGTCATCATGCTTGTTCACATAGATAAAGCCGTAACGTTTGCTGTACTGGCCGGTGGTGAAAGAGACGCAGTCGATACAGCCCCACGGCGTGTAACCCATCAGGTCAACACCATCATATGTGACCGCCTCAACCATCTCTTTAACGTGAGCACGCAGATAATCGATACGATAATCGTCGATGATACTGCCATCTTCTTCTACTTTGTCGTACGCGCCAAAGCCATTTTCAACAATAAACAGCGGCTTCTGATAACGCTCATACAGTTCGCACAGCGCATAACGCAGGCCTACCGGGTCAATCTGCCAGCCCCAGTCGGACGCTTTTACGTGCGGGTTCGGTACGCTGCCCTGGAAGCCGGAAATGGCATCACCGGTGCCGCCTTCGGCTTTTACCGCATTGGTCATATAGTAGCTAAAGCCGAGGTAATCACAGGTCCCTTCACGCAGAGCCTGCTCGTCGCCCGCTTCCATTTTGATGTTGAAACCACGGCGTTCCCATTCGTTCAACACGTAAGACGGGTAGTAACCACGCAACTGAACATCGGTAAAGACATAGCGCTCACGCATGGATTCCTGTGCAAACATCACATCTTCTGGCTTACAGGAGAACGGATACAGCGGCACCATGGCCAGCATGCAGCCGATTTTCATTTCCGGATTGATGCGGTGACCTATTTTCACCGCCAGCGCGCTGGCCACGAACTGATGGTGCAAGACCTGATACATGGTCTCTTCCGGATTTTCATGATCGGTATAGACCACACCGGAGCAGCAGTAGCCGAACAGTGGCGCGCGCCAGTTACGCTGGTTGTTGATTTCGTTGAAGGTCATCCAGTATTTAACCTTCGCTTTGTAGCGCTCAAACACCACTTCGGCGAAGCGGACAAAGAAATCCACGACCTTACGGTTGGTCCAGCCGCCGTACTCCTGCACCAGGTGCAGCGGCATTTCGAAGTGAGACAGGGTAATTACCGGTTCGATGTTATATTTGAGCAGTTCATCAAACATATCATCATAGAATTTCAGGCCTTCTTCGTTAGGCTGCAGTTCGTCGCCTTTCGGGAAGATGCGTGTCCAGGCGATAGACGTACGGAAGCATTTGAAGCCCATTTCGGCGAAGAGTTTGATGTCTTCTTTGTAGTGGCCGTAAAAATCGACCGCTTCATGGTTCGGGTAATATTTTCCTTCGATGACCTGCCGGGTGATTTCGCGTGGAACCCCGTGCGCGCCACCGGTGAGCACGTCACAAATGCTCGGGCCTTTTCCGCCCTGATTCCAGCCGCCTTCAACCTGATGTGCGGCAACGGCGCCGCCCCATAAAAAGTCTTTCGGTAAGGTCAATTTTTTCATCGTTGCTACTCTCGCCCTGGTAATAAAATCTGCGCTCGAGTCTAGCAAAGGGAATAAAAATGTCACGATATAACAAATTACCATTATGGTGATTTGTTACACCAATAAAACAATATGTTTTTTTATGCTATTTTCTTCGCCAGTTTCCGGCCAAGTGATTCCAGAATATAGATCACCGGAATTTGCGTCGTAATATCATAAACACCGGCAATGCGTGTTTGTGGGACATGCCAGGAAAGATTGAAATCCGCCAGTTTTGCCAGGCGCGAATGCTCATGGCTGGTGATGGTCAGGACTTTGCAATGATGGAGGCTGAACTGGCTGGCGAAACGCAGGATCTCCTCCGTTTCCCCGGAGACAGACAACACGATAGCCAGTGCATTTCTGGCCATGTCATTTGTGACCGGGAAATAAGGGTCATCGATATGATTACTAAATTTTCCGACATTGGAAAAGAAGCGTGCGCCATATTTTGCCAGAGCACCGGATGTGCCTGCACCAACAAAAATAATACGCTCCGACGATAAAATAATATCGACCGCTTTATCTAATAATGTGTCGAATTCGTCGTTATTCACACTTTTAAAAAAGCTGTTAATTTCGCTGGCACCAAAATTAGCCTGCTGGGGTTCGTTTTGCTCTAAATATAATTTAAAGCGGACGCGAAATTCTGAATAACCTTCACATTGCAGTTTGCGGCAGAAACGCAGCACCGTGGTGGTTGAGACTCCAGCGCCGTCTGCCAGTTCTCGGATGGTCATGTACATCACTTTGTCACGATTTTTGACGACATAGTTGTAGACCATCATCTCAAGATTGTTGAGACTGGCGATAGCGGCGTGGGAGAACATACTCACTGTGTCAACGACTCACTTATCAGATTTATCATCAGGGAATAATAACATGCAGCCGAACGACATCACTTTTTTTCAGCGCTTTCAGGACGACATTCTGGCAGGCCGCAAAACAATTACTATCCGCGATGAAAGTGAATCGCACTTTCGCGTCGGGGATATCTTGCGCGTGGGACGTTATGAGGATGACGGCTATTTTTGCACCATCAAGGTGAGTGGTACCTCAACGACCACCCTTGACAACCTGACAGAAGAACATGCGCAGCAGGAGAACATGTCCCTGCCTGAGCTCAAAAATGTCATTGCCGATATCTACCCCGGACAGAACCAGTTTTATGTGATTGATTTCAAGGTTCTTTAGAAAAACAGTAACACCTGTTAGTTTAAATTCTTATATAACTAATTGATATTTATCTGTTCATATTAATATCATGATTTATTTAAGCGAACAGGTGTGCACTGGAATCATTCTCAGTTACTCTATAGGCGCGACGTTTTATTTTGAGTTCTCCCGGAGTTAACTATGGTGGATAAACCATTAATCGCACAGGGATATACGCTGGCTGAGGAAATAGCCAACAGCATCAGCCATGGCATCGGGCTGGTGTTTGGTATTGTTGGACTGGTGCTTCTGCTGGTGCAGGCCGTTGACAGTAATGCCGGCACGCTGGCGATCACCAGCTACAGTCTCTATGGCGGCAGCATGATTCTGCTGTTTCTCGCCTCCACGCTTTATCACGCTATACCGCATCAGCGGGCAAAAGTGTGGCTTAAGAAATTCGACCACTGCGCAATCTATCTATTGATTGCCGGAACCTATACACCTTTTCTGCTGGTGGGACTGGATTCGCCGCTGGCACGGGGATTGATGGTTGTTATCTGGGGCCTGGCACTGCTGGGGATCCTGTTCAAGTTGACCATTGCCCACCGTTTCAAAGTGCTGTCGCTGGTGACCTACCTCACCATGGGTTGGCTGTCGCTGATTGTGGTTTACCAACTGGCGACCAAACTGTCGATTGGCGGGGTGACGTTACTGGCCGCGGGTGGGGTGGTTTACTCGCTGGGCGTGATATTTTACGTTTGTAAGCGTATTCCCTATAACCACGCTATCTGGCACGGCTTCGTGCTGGGCGGCAGCATATGTCACTTCCTGGCGATTTATCTGTATGTCGGGCAGGCTTAAAAGCTGAAGCGTTAGCCGAAAATTCCCCGGCGGCGTGGCGCTTGCCGGGGCTACGGATAGCTGGGATTTGTCAGCCTGAATATTAAGCACAGGGGAGCGCAGCAGACGCTCCTGTCCGTTACTCTTCTTCCAGCGAATAAGGCAGCGGCTCGATAGCCAGAGTATTCGCGTCATCACGCACGCGAAACACGCTATCTGGCTCCATATCGTTGTTCATCACAACCTGCACAAGCAGTTTGCCGTCATCCAGTTGCGCGGCAGCCAGCACTGTACCGGTACGACGCCAGTTTTCACCCATTTTCAGTTCCAGATCTTCACCTGCTTCCGGCACCCGGCTGGCTTTCCCCGCCAGATACCACAGTGCGCGTTTATTCGCGCCACGGAATTTCGCGCGGGCAACCATCTCCTGGCCGGTGTAGCACCCTTTCTTGAAGCTGATACCGCCCAATGCCTGAATATTTGTGGCCTGGGGAATAAATTGCGCGCTGTTAACGGTGTCAATGACCGGGAGGCCCGCTTCGATATTGAGCGCCAGCCACTGCTGGCTGTTGTTGAGTTGTGCTTCGCCACGCAGGGCTTCTGTCACTTTTTCTGCGGTGGCGACGTCGGTTACCAGTAAAAAACGTTCTGCCGGATGGGCAAACCAGAGAAGTGTCGTTTCACCCTCATGCACAAGCTGTTTGTCTGCATCCGGCAGGGCCGAAAACAGATTGGCCAACGCGGCGCGAGCCTGGAACCCCGCGACACCCAGCAGGACATGTTCGTTGTCTGCTTCGATAGTGACCTTGGAGAACACGGCGTATTTTTTCAATTCTTTAAGCTGAGACTCCGCAACGCTGCGGCGTAAAATCCAGCTAAAACCCTCAGCGGTGCGGAACAGACGCAGGTTGCTCCACATTTTGCCTTTTGCATCGCAGTGCGCAGCCAGCAGATGTTGATCGTCAGTCAGTTTCGCCACATCGGCTGTAACCTGGCCTTGCAGGTATTTCTCACTGTCTGCGCCCTTGATAGTCGCCAGCGACCAGTCATCGAGAGTCATAAGCGTCAGCGGCAGTCTCGCTGATGCGGTCGGCTGGCGCGGAGGAAACGGAGTAAAAGCCATAGTATTGTCCTGATTAGCCTGATGCGTATTTTCACCTAATGGTAAAAGAGCCGTTGTCCAATGCAAGCGATAAAAACAGGCGATTTGTGCCTTATAAAGAGTATGGGAAAAAGCACGCAAAATGGCCGTAATAGTTGCAATGCATGGGATTTATTCTGGAAGTCTCCTCGTAAACATAAATATTCCGCCAATGGATGATTAAAAACACGTTACAATGGCAACCCATCGTGGCTATGCAGGTTTCAGAACATGGATATTAACAACAAAGCCCGTATTCATTGGGCATGTCGACGTGGAATGCGTGAGCTGGATATTTCCATCATGCCTTTCTTTGAACATGAATATGATTCGCTGAGTGATGATGACAAACGTGTGTTTGTGCGTCTTCTGCAGAGCGATGACCCGGATTTATTTAACTGGCTGATGAATCACGGCAAACCTCAGGACGAGGCGTTGCAGCGAATGATCCAGTTAATTCAGACACGGAATCGGGAACGTGGTCCTGTGGCAATCTGATATACGCGTCTCCTGGCGCTCACAATGGCTCTCACTTTTACTCCATGGCTTGATGGCGGCTTTCGTGTTGCTGTTACCCTGGCCATTGAGCTATACGCCGCTTTGGTTACTGCTTTTGTCACTGGTGGTGTTCGACAGCGTACGGAGTCAACGCCGCATTAATGCCTGTCAGGGAGAGATCAAACTGCTGATGGATGCACGTTTGCGCTGGCAAGGCGTGGAGTGGGAAATCGTCGGAACACCGTGGATGCTGAATATTGGCATGATTCTGCGTTTGCGTCGGGAAAAAGATGGTCGCCGACAGCATCTGTGGCTGGCCGCAGATAGCATGGATGCGCAAGAGTGGCGTGATTTGCGCCGACTGATTTTGCAACAATCGGCGCAGCGTCAGCACTAAGCTCAGGCGAACTGTCCGGCCATTTCTACCAGAATCTGTTCGCACCAGTTCTGGATACGTTCATCGCTCAGGTCATATTGATTGGTTTCGTCCAGCGCCAGACCCACAAACAACTGTCCATCGGCAATGATCGGTTTGGTGCTGGTGAATTCGTAGCCTTCTGTTGGCCAGTAACCAATGAATTTTACTCCACGCGGAGCCAGCTTATCGTGCAGCATTCCGAGCGCGTCGAGGAACCATTCGCCGTAGCCGAGCTGGTCACCCATGCCGTACAGTGCGACGATTTTTCCGTAGAGATTGAGTGTGTCGAGCTGATCCCAGATGGCTTCCCAGTCTTCCTGCAATTCACCAAAGTCCCAGGTGGGAATGCCAAGAATCAGAGCATCATACTGCTCCATTAATACGGGGGCGTCGTCTTTCAGGTTGTGTAACGTCACCAGTTCCGGGCCAATGATATCGCGGATTTTTTCTGCCGCCATTTCGGTGTAGCAGGTACTGGAACCATAAAACAGGCCGATGTTCATAACGTAAACGTCTCAATTCCGGATGTGTCTTTGCGAGCAGTGTACCAGAATCACACCGCAATCAGGCATAATGCAACGATTCGAAGCAAGGAGGAGCACAGGTGGAACAAGATTTCGCACGTATCGAACAATTTCTTGATGCCCTCTGGCTGGAGCGAAACCTGGCGGAAAATACCCTCAGTGCATATCGCCGTGATTTGCAGGGTCTTGTGGAATGGCTACATCATCAGGGGCTATCGCTGGAAAGCGCACAGGCGGGTGATTTGCAAAACCTGCTGGCGCAAAGAATGGACGGCGGCTACAAGGCAACCAGCTCAGCACGTTTGCTCAGCGCGATGCGCCGTTTCTTCCAGCATCTGTACCGGGAGAAGTTTCGTCAGGACGATCCCAGCGCATTACTTGCTTCGCCAAAACTGCCACAACGTCTTCCGAAAGATCTCAGTGAAGCGCAGGTTGAGCGCCTATTAGCGTCGCCAGCCATTGACCAGCCACTGGAGTTACGCGATAAAGCGATGTTAGAAGTGCTTTATGCTACCGGGCTTCGCGTCTCGGAACTGGTAGGGCTGACGATGAGCGACATCAGCTTGCGCCAGGGGGTTGTACGCGTCATCGGTAAAGGAAATAAAGAGCGCCTGGTTCCGCTGGGGGAAGAGGCGGTGTACTGGGTAGAAAACTATCTGGAACATGGGCGTCCCTGGTTATTGAATGGTGTCTCAATCGATGTGCTGTTTCCGAGCCAGCGTGCTCAGCAGATGACACGGCAAACGTTCTGGCACCGCATCAAACATTATGCGCAACTGGCGGGTATCGACAGCGAAAAACTCTCGCCGCACGTTTTGCGTCATGCGTTTGCTACCCATTTACTGAATCACGGTGCAGACTTACGTGTGGTTCAGATGTTGCTTGGCCACAGCGATCTCTCCACGACCCAGATTTATACGCATGTCGCGACTGAGCGGCTGCGACAGCTTCATCAGCAACATCACCCGCGGGCGTGATAGTTGTTTTTTAAAGGATACGTTATGAAAAAAGGTTTAATCATGTTCACCCTGCTGGCGGCAGCGCTGACCAGTACCGCGCACGCGGACGATGCCGCTATCAAGCAATCGCTGGCAAAATTGGGTGTACAGAGTTCCGATATTCAGCCTGCGCCAGTTGCCGGAATGAAAACTGTGCTGACCAATAGCGGTGTGCTGTATGTCACCGATGACGGCAAACACATCATTCAGGGGCCGATGTACGACGTCAGCGGCGCCCAGCCGGTGAATGTCACCAACCAGTTGCTGACAGCGCATCTCAACGCACTGGAAAAAGAGATGATTGTCTATAAAGCGCCGCAGGAAAAGCATGTGATCACCGTCTTCACGGACATCACCTGCGGCTACTGCCACAAACTGCATGAAGAGATGGCAGACTACAACGCGCTGGGTATCACCGTGCGTTATCTGGCCTTCCCGCGCCAGGGGCTGCAGAGTCAGGCCGAGCAGGATATGAAAGCTATCTGGTGTGCGAAAGACCGCAACAAAGCCTTAGACGATGCGATGGGCGGTAAGGGTGTTAAGCCAGCCAGTTGCGATCTTGATATCGCCGATCACTATGCGCTCGGCGTGCAGTTTGGCGTGAACGGTACACCAGCCATGGTGTTAAACGACGGCTACCTTGTGCCGGGATATCAGGGGCCGAAAGAGATGAAAGCCTTCCTCGACGAACATCAAAAACAGACTGGCGGTAAGTAATTCACGTGAAAGCCGAAATTCGACTTCGCCGCCGCGAGGCAAACGACGCGGCGGATTTACCTGCCGATCTTCCCCCACTTCTGCGTCGCCTTTATGCCAGCCGCGGTGTTTGTAGCGCGGCGGATCTGGAGCGCGGGGTGAAAGGCATGCTGCCCTGGCAGCGGCTGTATGGCATCGATAAAGCGGTAGAGATCCTCTATAACGCTTTGCGCGAGGGGTTGCGTATTGTGGTTGTCGGTGATTTTGATGCCGACGGCGCAACCAGTACCGCACTGAGTGTGCTGGCCTTACGTGCGGTGGGCGGCACTAATATCGCCTATCTGGTGCCGAACCGTTTTGAAGACGGCTACGGGTTAAGCCCGGAAGTGGTGGATCAGGCTCACGCGCGCGGCGCGCAACTGATCCTGACCGTGGACAACGGTATTTCGTCACATGCCGGGGTTGAACGGGCACATGCGCTGGGCATTCCGGTGGTGGTCACCGACCACCATCTTCCGGGCGAAACGTTGCCGAATGCGGAAGCCATCATTAACCCGAACCTGCGCGAATGCGATTTTCCGTCGAAGTCGCTGGCGGGGGTGGGTGTGGCCTTCTATCTGATGCTGGCACTGCGAACTTTTTTACGCGACAAAGGCTGGTTTGATGAGCGCGGGCTGGCTATCCCTAATCTGGCGGAATTGCTCGATTTAGTGGCCTTAGGTACCGTTGCCGATGTCGTACCTCTGGATGCCAACAACCGCATTCTGACCTGGCAGGGCTTAAGCCGCATTCGTGCCGGAAAGTGCCGCCCTGGCATCAAAGCGCTCCTGGAAGTCTCCAACCGCGACGCACAAAAACTGGCGGCCAGCGATTTAGGTTTTGCGCTTGGCCCACGTCTGAATGCCGCAGGTCGTCTGGACGATATGTCCGTTGGCGTGGCGCTATTGCTCAGTGACAACCTTGGCGAAGCTCGGGTGCTGGCCAGCGAACTTGATGCGCTAAACCAGACGCGCAAAGAGATTGAGCAGGGCATGCAGGCAGAGGCGTTGACGCTGTGCGAGAAGCTGGAACGTAGCCGAGATACCCTGCCGGGCGGTCTTGCTATGTATCATCCCGAATGGCACCAGGGGGTGGTGGGTATTCTGGCGTCGCGCATTAAAGAGCGTTTCCACCGTCCGGTTATCGCGTTTGCGCCTGCCGGGGATGGCACTTTAAAAGGCTCAGGACGCTCAATCCAGGGCCTTCATATGCGCGATGCGCTGGAGCGTCTGGATACGCTCTACCCAGGGCTGATGCTCAAATTCGGCGGCCATGCCATGGCGGCGGGGCTGTCGCTTGAGGAGACTCGCTTCGAGGAGTTCCAGCGCTACTTTGGCGAACTGGTCACCGAGTGGCTGGATCCGGCACTGTTGCAAGGTGAAATCGTTTCTGATGGCCTGTTAAAACCTGATGAAATGACCCTCGATACAGCCGAAATGTTGCGCGATGCCGGCCCCTGGGGGCAGATGTTCCCGGAACCGCTGTTTGATGGCGAATTTCGTCTTCTGCAACAGCGGCTGGTGGGGGAGCGCCATCTGAAAGTGATGGTCGAACCGGTCGGCGGCGGCCCGCTGCTCGACGGTATCGTTTTTAATGTCGACACCACCTGCTGGCCTGATAACGGCGTGCGCGTCGTCAATATCGCTTATAAACTGGATGTGAATGAGTTTCGCGGCAATCGCAGCGTGCAATTAATCATTGATCACCTGTGGCCAATTTAACGCCAGTATTCTCTACTAATAAGGGCTGAAATCCGGTAAAATTCCGCCCTTATGACCGCATTTTGACAAGTCCATCTAAAGAAATCAGACCATGTTTGAAATTAACCCGGTAAAAAATCGCATTCAGGACCTCACGGAGCGCTCCGACGTTCTTAGGGGGTATCTTTGACTATGACGCCAAGAAAGAGCGTCTGGAAGAAGTAAACGCCGAGCTGGAACAGCCGGATGTCTGGAACGAACCTGATCGCGCACAGGCGCTGGGTAAAGAACGTTCCTCCCTCGAAGCCATTGTTGAAACGCTCGACCAAATGAGTCAGGGGCTGGAAGATGTTTCCGGTCTGCTGGAGCTGGCTGTCGAAGCCGATGACGAAGAGACCTTCAACGAAGCTGTCGCTGAACTCGATACGCTGGAAGAGAAGCTGGCACAGCTTGAATTCCGCCGTATGTTCTCTGGTGAATACGACAACGCCGATTGCTACCTGGATATTCAGGCCGGTTCCGGCGGCACCGAGGCGCAGGACTGGGCGAGCATGCTGGAGCGTATGTATCTACGCTGGGCAGAAGCGCGCGGCTTTAAGACCGAAATCATCGAAGAATCCGAAGGTGAAGTGGCGGGTATCAAATCCGTTACCATCAAGATTTCCGGTGATTACGCCTATGGCTGGCTGCGTACCGAAACCGGCGTTCACCGCCTGGTGCGTAAGAGCCCGTTCGATTCCGGTGGCCGTCGCCACACCTCATTCAGCTCTGCGTTCGTGTACCCGGAAGTGGATGACGATATTGATATCGAAATCAACCCGGCGGATCTGCGTATCGACGTTTATCGCGCATCCGGCGCGGGTGGTCAGCACGTTAACCGTACGGAATCTGCGGTACGTATTACCCACATTCCGACCAACACGGTAACCCAGTGCCAGAACGACCGTTCACAGCACAAGAACAAAGACCAGGCCATGAAGCAGATGAAAGCGAAGCTTTATGAACTGGAAATGCAGAAGAAGAACGCTGAGAAACAGGCGATGGAAGACAACAAGTCCGACATCGGTTGGGGTAGCCAGATCCGTTCGTATGTCCTCGATGATTCTCGCATCAAAGACCTGCGCACCGGAGTTGAAACCCGTAACACGCAGGCGGTGCTGGATGGCAGCCTGGATCAATTTATCGAAGCAAGTTTGAAAGCAGGGTTATGAGGAACCAACATGTCTGAACAACAAGCACAGGGCGCTGACGCGGCAGTCGATCTTAATAATGAACTGAAAACTCGCCGCGAAAAGCTGGCATTGCTGCGTGAACAAGGCGTGCCGTTCCCGAACGATTTTCGTCGCGACCACACCTCAGACCTTCTGCACGCTGACTTCGATGCAAAAGAAAACGAAGAGCTGGAAGCGCTGAACATTGAAGTGGCTGTCGCTGGCCGTATGATGACCCGCCGCATTATGGGTAAAGCGTCTTTCGTCACCCTGCAGGATGTGGGGGGCCGTATTCAGCTTTACGTTGCCCGTGACGATCTGCCAGAAGGCGTTTACAACGAGCAGTTCAAAAAATGGGACCTGGGCGATATCCTGGGCGCGAAAGGTAAGCTGTTCAAAACCAAGACCGGCGAGCTGTCCATTCACTGTACTGAGCTGCGTCTGTTGACCAAAGCCCTGCGCCCGTTGCCGGACAAATTCCATGGACTGCAGGATCAGGAAGCCCGCTATCGTCAGCGTTATCTGGATCTGATCTCTAACGAAGATTCCCGCAACACGTTCAAAGTGCGTTCCAAAATCATGGCCGGCATTCGCCAGTTCATGGTGAATCGCGACTTTATGGAAGTGGAAACCCCGATGATGCAGGTGATTCCTGGCGGTGCGTCTGCACGTCCATTTATCACCCACCACAATGCGCTGGACCTGGACATGTACCTGCGTATCGCGCCGGAACTGTATCTGAAACGTCTGGTGGTTGGCGGCTTCGATCGCGTGTTCGAAATCAACCGTAACTTCCGTAACGAAGGTATCTCTGTTCGCCACAATCCTGAGTTCACCATGATGGAACTCTACATGGCGTACGCAGATTACAAAGATCTGATCGAACTGACTGAATCCCTGTTCCGTACGCTGGCGCAGGATATTCTGGGTAAAACCGAAGTGCCTTATGGCGATGAAGTGTTCGATTTCGGCAAGCCTTTCGAAAAACTGACTATGCGTGAAGCAATTCAGAAATACCGCCCGGAAACGAACATGGCGGATCTGGATAACTTCGACTCAGCGAAAGCCATCGCAGAAAGCATTGGTATTAAAGTTGAGAAGAGTTGGGGCCTGGGCCGCATCGTGACCGAGATCTTCGAAGAAGTGGCCGAAGCACATCTGATTCAGCCGACCTTCATCACCGAATATCCGGCTGAGGTGTCTCCGCTGGCGCGCCGTAACGACGTGAACCCGGAAATCACTGACCGCTTCGAGTTCTTTATCGGTGGTCGTGAAATCGGTAACGGCTTTAGCGAACTGAACGATGCGGAAGATCAGGCGCAACGCTTCCAGGATCAGGTTAACGCCAAAGATGCAGGCGATGACGAAGCGATGTTCTATGACGAAGACTATGTGACCGCGCTGGAACACGGTCTGCCGCCGACTGCGGGTCTGGGCATTGGTATCGACCGTATGGTTATGCTGTTTACCAACAGTCACACCATTCGCGACGTGATCCTGTTCCCGGCGATGCGTCCGGTAAAATAAGTCGCTAAGAAGTCAAAAAGCCCCGGTGTGCAAACACGGGGCTTTTTTATTGCCTGACGCTGGCGGCAAACGCTCTGAGTTGCGCGTTTGCGTTTTCTGCCTCCAGCACCATCCACGGACTAAATGCCCAGGGTGTCGCAACCAGCGAATGGCAGAGGGCAGCAAGTTCTACCCACCGATACTCCATGACTTCCTCTGCATTGATATTCAATGGTGTGATGATTTGTGCAGCGAAGACAGGGCAAATTTCGTTTTCGACAATCCCGGATGGATCGGTCTCGCGGTAGCGGAAACCCGGAGCAATAGATGTGATGTCGATAATATCTGCCCCTATTTCATAGCGACAGCGACGAACCATAGCCTGCTCAGGCGTTTCCCCCTCTTGCGGGTGTCCGCAAACGGAGTTGGTCCATACACCCGGCCAGGCTTTTTTGCTCATGGCCCGGCGGGTCACCAGACATTCGCCGCGTGAATTGAAAAGCCAGGAAGAGAAGGCGAGATGTAGCGGGGTATTATGGTGATGAGCGGTATACTTTTCTTCCATGCCGATGGGTGAGCCGTACTCATCCAGTAAAATGACATGTTCTTGCATGCTTATGATTTCTCCGGATCGATATAAAACCGTATGACGCGACGCCAGTGTGGCTACGGCGCAACTCCGTAGCCCGCCCGGTGGCGTCGCGCCAACGGTTAAACATTATACCCGTTCTCAGGCAAACAGTTTGGCCCAGAGGGCGGAAAAGGGCATTACCAGCAAAAGACCGGGTAGCATATTGGCGACCGGAAACGGTTTTATATTGCAGATACGCAACCCCGTTGCCACGAACTGGCTACCTGAAATCATGGAAATTATTGCTCACGGCTCCCCCTTTATCGACAGTAAGCGGTAAGTGGTTGGCATCCTGACGTTGCCTGCCTAGAATAAGGGGTCATTCATTTTTCCAGAGGATCTGTTTTGCGTGCAGGAAGCCTGACAAGAAACCCATTCCACATTGTCATTTGCCTGGCCGTGGCGTTATTGCTGGCGGGGTGTTCTGGCAGCAAATCGTCTGATAGCGGCAATGTTTACACGGTAAAACGTGGGGATACGCTATACAAAATTTCGCGCCAGACCGGCACCAGCGTGAATGACCTTGCCCGGCTTAACGGGATTTCCCCGCCGTATACCATTGAGGTCGGTCAACGTCTGAAACTGAATGGCGCGTCGAAATCGTCCTCTGCAAAAGGCGGCACCCAAACGGCTAAAGTTGTGCCTTCATCGGCTGTGCCGCTCTCTTCCTGGCCGCCCGTTGGGCAGCGCTGCTGGCGTTGGCCGACCACAGGCAAAGTGATCAGACCCTATTCCACATCCGAAGGCGGTAATAAAGGGATTGATATCGCAGGCTCTCGCGGGCAGGCGGTTTACGCCGCCGGAGCAGGGAAAGTGGTCTATGCCGGGAACCAATTGCGCGGTTATGGCAACCTGATCATGATTAAGCACAGCGACGAGTACATCACGGCCTATGCGCACAACGACACTATCCTCGTTAATAACGGGCAGAGTGTGAAGATTGGGCAAAAAATTGCCACGATGGGCAGCACTGATGCAGACGGAGTACAGTTGCACTTCCAGATCCGTTATAAGGCAACAGCTATTGATCCGCTGCGTTATCTGCCGCCACAGGGTAGCCCACCTAAGTGTTAAGATTTGCGCTAAGCGATTAATTTATGGTCAGTTAGTCGTTTAGCGTCTTGCCAGTCGGTGTTTAAGGTTTATAATGCCTGTCACACCACAAGGCGGGTGTAGTTCAATGGTAGAACGAGAGCTTCCCAAGCTCTATACGAGGGTTCGATTCCCTTCACCCGCTCCAGACTCCTTTCTTTCAGATTCAGCTTAGTTTACCTCTATAACACTAAAAGCGATGTTTTATAGAGAATATCCCTATAATCCTACGGCTCATCAACCAGAAAAAGCCAGGCTGCAACAGAAGTTTTAGCGGCTTATGAATGCGATTCCGCATGAATAAGAATTGTTTATGGTCTGGATTGAGCCGTAATGAGGCCACGTTAATAAGCACTTCATTTCGTAGGGCGCTGATGAATGAGAGATAATGATAAATCCTGGCCTCCGCCCCGGCGAAAATCGCCAGGGCAGAGGCCGCAGAACTGCTTTCCTGGCGTTAAATCATAAAGAAAAACACTCTTTTGGGTGTTTAATTTTCGTATATTAAATATCGAACCCTAATTCCTTAACAAGGTTACAGAGTTTTTTCGCACCATTAAAATTTAAATGGTCCGAATCATAAAAATCTTCTGGGGTAAATGCTTTATGTGTGGACAAATCCGTCATGAAAACATTATTGTCATTAACAATGCTTTTAATATATGCCAGCGTTTCATTTTTAAGGGTTTTATCGAAGTTTTCAACGTAAAACTGAGTGAACGGCATAACGATAAAATGAAGGTTTGAATTTGTTTCATTAATTAACGATAGTAAAGAGGAGAGGATTTTTTTATTATTTTCATAGCTATGCTTTCTTTGGCAATTCTTTGCTAGTGCTTTTACGCGCTTGAGAATATCAACTGATGAATAAAAAAAGTCAGTAGAATAGTTTCTTGTGTTAATGAAGTCGACGGATTGTTGCACTGTTGCTTCATCAAGCAATAAACTGTTTAACCTTGATAACTCTTCATCATTAAAATAATGAGGATGGTTTTTTTTACAGATCTGCTGAACGAGTAAATCCAGAGGCCCCAGGATAGAGTGATTGTCTGTTTCGCTTTTCGGTTTTTCAACTTTGCTTCTGAAATTATATTCAATATTATGGCTTTTGCAGAAATAGCGAGACACTGGAAATGTTGTTGCTTCGCCCATTGAAAATTCGAAAAAAACATCATAAAGGCCAATGCATACAATAAAGTTTCTTGTGTTTGTTATTTCGGTTATTTTTTTAATTAGACTATAAGATAAAGTAAAGTCACCCGAAAATAGTGATAGATTTACGCTCTTCGCTAATAGTTCCTGAGGGAACCCCTGGTATGCATATGATGAACCTAATATTACACTCTTAATATCTGGTTCATTGATGAGCTTTTCATAACGCGAGTTGAGAAGCGGAATATATCCAATATCTGTATGAAAACGGCTTGTGTTTTTTTCCGGGAATTGAAGCGCCGTCAGTATATCAGGGAATTGTATGTTATTCTTTTTGAGGAAGTTAAATCCAATATAATCGGTGACAAGTATTGGCACTAATGTATCGTCATCCAGATCCACATGTATGTCTTCTGGATCTGTTTCCATATTAACCACAAATGAGGTGACTCTTTCCATATTGAATGGAAGGAAAAGTGCGTTGCGTTGATATGAATTCCAGTCTTCACCTACAAAAATAACGTGAAATGATTGTGTTGAAAAATAGTGTATAAAAAAGGAATTTAAATGCGATAGTAATTTTTCAACATCTTCTGGCGTGACGTTTTTTTCAGCACAATAAATAAGCTCATTGATAAAAGATGCAGTATTCTCATCGTCATGCAAAAGACCACTATTTGTAATAAACAAATCCTTCAACTCATCAATGACCGAATCACTTTCAATCCAACTGAGTTTTTGTGCAAGGAAATGAATGTTTTTAAGGAAAAGAGCTGTGTTATTCATTATTTTACCTGGTAGCCAATAAAAATAATCAAATTATAACGAGCGCATTTGTTTTACTTGATTGTGAAGTATACAGGAGGCGATCGGATATGGAAATATTGAAGAATTAACTATAGTATGTTTGGAAAACGGAAAGTTGTATATAATAAGCGTGCTATTTAATCAAAGGGTCCGCATGAGGAACTGATACGCCATTATGGGGAGCGCTGCTATGTCACGGCAACGTGCGATTGCGGGCCCGATTGCGGAGCAAGTTTGCTGTTGCTGATGCGTTCAACAAAATTAGTTGAATGTCGCGAGATGTCTGTCTGGTCAAAATCACAGGCAATAAAAAACCGGGGTGCATATACAAACCCCGGTAAAAGGTGGATCGATTATCAGGCTAGACGTGCTCCCGATCAGTTTCTTATTGCTTTAAATTGCCTTGTGGTCTCAGTTAATGCTATTTCAGTCGGCAGACGCTCCATAGAGCTGGCGCCATAGAAGCCGTTACACTCCGGGCAGTTCTCTAAAATGAATTTCGCATCCTCTGGTGTCGCAATAGGGCCGCCGTGACACAGGACGATAACATCCGGACGCACTGCTTTTGCCGCTTTCGCCCAGTCATTAATTAATGGCACGCAGTCTTTCAAGGTGAGAGCCGTTTCCGCGCCGATATTCCCCCCGGTGGTTAACCCCATATGCGGCACAATAATGTCTGCACCAGCTTCGGTCATCGCAATGGCATCATCGCGGCTAAAGACATAAGGCGTCGTGAAGAGGCCCTTTTCATGCGCCAGACGAATCATATCCACTTCTAACGCGTATCCCATTCCGGTCTCCTCAAGATTGGCCCGGAAGTTACCGTCGATCAGCCCCACGGTTGGGAAGTTCTGTACGCCAGCAAAGCCAATCGCTTTAATATCATCCAGAAACTTATCAAACTGGCAGAAGGGATCGGTACCGTTCACACCCGCAAGGACAGGCGTTTTCTTGGTGACCGGCAGCACTTCTTTTGCCATATCCATAACAATTTCATTGGCGTTGCCGTAAGCCAGCAGACCGGCTAATGAACCACGGCCCGCCATGCGATAACGACCAGAGTTATAGATAACAATCAGATCGATTCCGCCGGCCTCTTCGCATTTTGCCGACAAACCTGTGCCCGCTCCGCCGCCGATGATGGGTTCCCCCCGGGCAATCATCTGATGAAATTTTTGCAATAATCCTTCACGCGTATGTTTCATGGCCTTACTTCCGTCTTTAGTGGATTAATTCTTTATGTAAATTTATAAGTAGCTGATTAAATTCGGCAGAATTGATGTGGTGTGGGCTGACGATAAGTTTACGGTGCGGCGTTTCGATAAATGTTGCCTTAAACGCATCGAGAAAAGCCCGATCTGCTTCTGGATCCCAGAAATCCCCACCAACATTGTCCAGGGCAGAAAAACCGCCCATGGGGATAGCAAATCTGACTTCTCCCTCACATCGATTTAAACGCTCGGCAATCCATGTCCCCATCTTGCCGTTTTCCTCTGGTGTTGTGCGCATCAATGTTACTTGTGGGTTGTGCTGATAAAGCCGACGACCCCGATAGTGCTCGGGTACCGAAGATCGGGACCCAAAATTAACCATATCAAGTGCCCCGCAAGAGCCGATATACGGGATTTTAGAGCGGGCGATCGCGCCGAAGCGGTCATCACTACAGGCCAGAACGCCGCCAAATAAGAAGTCGCATACTTCTGTGGTGCTGATATCCAGTACGCTGTGTAATAAGTGGCTATCTGCCAGTTTTTCCATTGCCTTACCCCCGCTACCGGTGGCATGGAAAACCAGACAGTCATAATCGTTTTCTAATTTTTGTGTGATTTGCTGTACGCAGGGCGTGGTGACGCCGAACATCGTCAGACCAATGGCGGGTTTATCCGTGACGGCTTCGCTGTCGTCCTGATAAAACACCACCGCACCGGCAATCTGGTTAGCTGCGCTTTTTAATACTTTGCGGGAAATTCGGTTTAAGCCTGAAATATCGGTGACGGAGTTCATAATGGCGATATCGCTGGCACCGATATAACCGGACACGTCTCCGGATGCCATTGTTGACACCATCAGTTTGGGAACGCCAATTGGCAGGGCCTGCATGGCTGGCGTAATTAATGCGGTATTGCCAGAACCCCCTAAGCCGATTATCCCAAGCACATCTTCACGGCTTTTTAAGAACAACTCAAAGGCGAGAGACATTGCAGTGATCGCTTTTCCTCTGTCACCACAAAAGACAGCACTTTCTCCCTCAGGATGAAAACGGGCCACGGTAGTTGCTGAAATATCCGCACCTCTTGCGGAGCTATCAGCTACTGTCGTCAGGTCAACGATGCGTGCATCGGCGCCTGTTTTTTTTATTAACGACTTAACGTAAAAAGCTTCCGTGCTTTTCGTGTCAAGAGTTGTTACGACGTATATGTAGCCATTGTCTTTGCTCACGTGTTCTCCTTAACTAAACTCACTTTTGTAACGAACGAGTATTTCAGATTCGGAAGAGTGAAATGCATTGCTGGTGACAACGATTGAGACTGCCGTCTCAAAAAATGTAGCAGTGATTGAGACTGTCGTCTCAAAAAAGCTAGCATAAATGAGACGGTTGTCTCAAATAATTTTTAGTGTTAAAATTAACCACATGTTTTTTAAGGTAATTAATATATTAGTCGATCATGACTTTGCATTTTGCACTGCCTGGATGGGCGAGTGTTGATTTGCTATGTTTGTGTTACAACGAGTGTGGTTGGGAAAGTCATGATGTATGGAGAGGAAGCTTTGGAGCCATCTGTAACGCGCAAGAAAACGTATGATTTGTTAATGAATAAAGCGTTATTTTTGTTTGAGCAAGGGGAGATTCCCTCCATTTCAAGGTTAGCCACGGAAGCAGGTGTTTCGCGGGCGACGGCTTACCGTTACTTCCCCACGCAAAGCGATCTTATTGCCGCTGCCGTTGGTGCGAGTCTGAAAACCATTCGTGAATGGAAACCCAAAAGCGATGACAAAGTCGATGAGCGTATCGCCGAGTTGTTTGATTTCGCGTTCCCTGAAATGTTTCGCCATGAAGGTGCCTTGCGCGCCGCGCTGCTTGTTTCATTGCAGCAATGGGCGCTTGAGCGTCACTCCACGGATAAAATGGAAAAAAAGCTGGTCCGTGGTAATCGTAAAGCGACGCTCGCTCGCGTAATGGAACCGGTGAAGGATAAATATTCCCCCGAGATGTATCGCAAAGTTATTGCCGCCTTTTCGTTATTGTACGGTTCGGAAGTCTTTCTGGTAATGAAAGATATCTGGGGCATGGACAATCAACAAGTCATTGATAACGTGCAATGGATGGCCAAAGCTATTATAAATCAAGCGAATAGCGAGTCTGCTCAGGAGGGGCATACCGGGCAATAACCGCTTAGTTCACCGCCTGTCTTAAAGTAAGGGGCTGTAGCCCCATTTACTTAACTCAAATATATCATCATTAATTGAAGTATATTTAAAATATTATTCAGCATCTCTAAAATATCAATTTAAAATAACTTTAATAATTTGCTTTAAGGCCGGGTTTTAATTTCATTTCCGCCCATGAGTCTGCATTTATTGATGACAAAATGATAAGCAAGCTTAGTTTTTTTATTGGAAATAATTGTCGTAGATTATAGAAGTAGCATTTTCTGGTGATAGAATCTGTTTGTAAGCTATGATGAAATTAATGGCTTTATTATTGCAATAGCATAATTTCATTATGTTTATCTTGTTTCTTCCAACATAACGACAGGCCTTCAATATAAATTAAACTCTCTTAAGCTTTATGGGGAATACATTCTATGCGTGAGAATCACCCTGTAACACAGCAAGAACGCGTTTTTGATAATGATGCGACGTTAATGTCTACAACCGATCCTGAGAGTTATATTAATTACGCTAATGATGCCTTTATTCAGGTGTCTGGTTTTTCGCTCAGTGAACTTGAGGGGCAGCCGCATAATCTGGTTCGTCATCCTGATATGCCGCCGCACGCATTCGCAGATATGTGGTTTACCCTTAAGCAGGGAGAGCCGTGGAGCGGCCTGGTAAAAAACCGTTGTAAAAATGGCGATCATTATTGGGTTCGCGCTAACGCAATCCCGATCATCCGCAAAGGTGATGTGAAAGGATATATGTCGGTACGCACCAAGCCTGATGCCGACGAAGTTACCAGGGCAGAAACGTTGTATCAACAATTTCGCGAGGGGAGTGCAAACGGTAAACGTCTTTTCAAAGGGTTGATCATTCGCAAAGGTTTTATGCGTTGGCGCTCGTTGTTTGTCACTATGCCATTACGCTGGCGGCTTCGAACGGCGTTAATGACGACCTTTTTATTGAGTATTCTCGTCGGGACGTTATGTCAGTTAACGCCCGGACAGATGGGCATATTTACCGGGGCGATGGTCGTCCTGCTTCTGGCGTTGATGGTATGGCTGGAAATGCAAATTGTGCGCCCCGTCGAGCGTTTGTGTCATCAGGCCTTGCAGGTGGCAACGGGAGAAACGCAGCAGGTTGAACAACCGAAACGGATCGACGAAGTCGGCGTTACTCTGCGGGCCATCGGCCAGCTTGGGCTGATGTTCCGATGGCTGATCAACGATGTCAGTAGTCAGGCGGTGAGCGTGCTGAACGCAGCGGATGCCTTATGTAAAGGAAACGATAGCCTGAGTCGCCAGACGGATCAGGCGGCGGCGAATGTGCAGCAAACCGCTGCGACAATGAACGAGCTGGCGGCCACCGTAAAAAGCAATACTCTTACCGCCGCCGAAGCCAGTGCTTTATCAAAGGGTGCGCGTGAAGCCGCTGAGCAGGGCGGTAAAGTGATGAGCGGCATGATTGAGATGATGGGCAATATTGGCTCCAGCTCCGATCAAATCGCCAGTATTACCAGCATTATCGATAGTATCGCCTTTCAGACCAACATCCTCGCACTGAATGCCGCAGTGGAAGCTGCACGAGCGGGTGAACAGGGGAAAGGTTTTGCCGTGGTGGCCGGTGAAGTTCGTACCCTTGCCCAGCGTAGCGCCAGCGCAGCCAGCGAAATCAAAGCGCTGATTGAGTCCAGCGTGACACAGGTTCGCTCCGGCAGCCAGTTGGCCGATGATGCCGGGAAAGCAATGCAGGAGATTGTCGGTAAGGTGAAACATGTCACCCAATTGATAGAACATATCAGCCAGGCAACGGCTGAACAGGCATCTGCAATAAGCCAAATGAGTCTGGCGGTAGAAGAGCTTGATAAACTCACACACCAAAATGCCGACCGTGTTCAGGAGGGCGCAGAAGCGTCAGAGCGGTTGAACAGTCAGGTGACACGCCTGGCGGAAGCCATTTCTGTATTCCGCTAACAACCGCAATGTCGCCCCGTCAGGTGAGGCGGGGCTTTTAAACGTACGGTCAAAACTGGCGCTCATCTGTCGAAATCAGCGTAACGAACGGGCCGCTGAGCGTTCTGTTGCCCCGTCCGCGAAATAAATTTACTGGAGACGGATGATTTTATCTGTCGGAAGAAGCGCATCAATATAGCCCGGAAAAGAGAAATCGCAGGGGGTGAGCTGGTGCGGGTGGGCGGTGCAAACGGCCAGAATAAGTGAATCTGCCAGACAAAACTGGCTAATAAAAAGCCCTTCATGGCTGTCCAGAGTGTTCATTTGCCAGACGCTGCTGCCGCACTGTTTTAAGATGGCTTCTTTGCGCGTCCAGATATGCCAGAAGATGCAGGACTGCTGCGCTTCATCCGCAGAGGCAAGCTCCTGCTGTTCCGCGTCAGTGAACATCGCATGGGCAATCCGCTGCACGTTATTTCTGGGACGTATGACTTCAAGGTCGCAGCCTACTTCCCCCTCATCGCTGACCACTATCGCAATGTCATCGCCGCTATGGCTGATGTTAAACCATAGCGGAATGTTTTCTTCGAAGTACGGCTTGCCATTTCGTCCATAAACGATAGCCGGGACGCAGGCCGGGGAGAGCAAGGTGCTAAGCAGTACGCGCCCTGCAAGCCAGGAGGCACGGTGAGACCTCTCCGGCAGTTGTTGACGCAGTGCCGAAGGCGCCATTTCACTAAGCACCGACACTTTCCCCATGCCCACGCGCAGCATTATCAGGCCCAGCGCTTGATGATGATGGATGTGTTGATCCCGCCGAATGCAAAGTTGTTGCTTTGCAGATATTCGCAGTCGATGCGGCGTGCTTCGCCCATGATGTAATCCAGCGCACCACAGCGCTCATCCGGTTGTTGCAGGTTGATTGTAGGAGCAAACCAGCCTTCCCGCATCATCTGCAAACTCATCCAGGCTTCCAGTGCGCCACAGGCACCCAGAGTATGACCAAAGTAGCTTTTTAACGAAGAAATAGGGACGTTTTCGCCGAAAATAGCCGCGGTTGCCTGACTTTCAGCAAGATCACCCCTGTCTGTGGCGGTGCCGTGAGCGGAAATGTATCCCATATCCAGCGGGCTTAACCCGGCAATATTCAGCGCCTGCTCCATACAAATTTGCATGGTTTCTTTCTGGGGCTGCGTGATATGCGCCGCATCGCAGTTGGTGGCAAAGCCCACAATTTCACCGTAAATCGTGGCGCCACGGGCTTTGGCGTGTTCGAGTTCTTCAAGGATCAGTGTACCCGCGCCTTCACCAATCACCAGTCCGTCGCGCTGTTGGTCGAACGGCGATGGTGTGGTTTTTGGCGCGTCGTTGCGTTGGCTGGTGGCAAATAACGTATCAAAGACAGCCGCTTCGGAAGGGCAGAGTTCTTCTGCACCACCAGCCACCATCACCGTCTGATAACCATGGCGAATGGCTTCCCAGGCATAACCAATGGCCTGGCTGCCAGAGGTGCAGGCGCTGGAGGTGGGAATCACGCGACCACGCAGACCGAAAAACAGGCCCGTATTAACAGCGGTGGTATGCGGCATCATCTGTACATAGGTGGTGCCAGTGATGTTGTTGGTGTGTTTTTCCGTCAGCATGGTGGCGAATTCACTTACTGGCCCCGTACTGCCGGTTGATGACCCGTAGGCAATGCCTGTCTGACCGTTGGTCAGCACCGGATCATCAATCAATCCCGCCTGCTCCAGCGCCAGCTCTGTGGCTCGGGTGGAAAATAGCGAGACGCGCCCCATGGCGCGGATACGCTTGCGCGTATAGTGATCCGGTAGCGTAAAGTCATCAATCGGCGCGCCCAGCAGGGTGTGCAGCCCGTCGTAAACTTGCCACTCCGGCATTTTGCGCACCGCATTTTCATAGGCCAGCAGACGTTTTGAAACACTTTCCCAGTTCTCGCCGAAGGCGGTCACGCCGCCCATGCCCGTAATCACGACGCGACGTGTCATAACATTCCTCCATTGATGGAAATAACCTGGCGGGTCACATAACCCGCAATATCTGACATCAAATAGCTGGCCAGTCCGGCAACTTCTGCCGCCTGACCCATACGTTTCATGGGGATCATAGCCATCGCTTCGTTCAGCGCCGCTTCTTCCATTTCAATCATGCCGGTATCGATCAGCCCCGGCGCGATACAGTTCACGGTGATTTTTCGCTTTGCCAGCTCAATGGCCAGAGCTTTTGTCGCCCCGATAATGCCTGCCTTTGCGGCGCTGTAATTCACCTGTCCCCGATTGCCCATCACGCCAGAAACCGACGACAGCGTAATAATTCGCCCCCCTTTGCGTAGGCCAATCATCGGCATAATGCAGGGGTGAATGACGTTATAAAAACTGTCGAGGTTAGTGTGGATAACACTGTCCCAGTCTTCTTCGCTTAGCGCCGGAAATGCCCCATCAAGGGCGATACCCGCGTTGCTGACAATCCCGTACCACGCGCCATGACGGGCAATATCGTCCTCAATAATGTCTCTGGATTGCTGGCGATCGCCGACGTCAAAACAGAGCACGCGTCCCTGTCCGCCCGCGTTTTCAATCGCTGCCAGTGTCTCTTTTGCTCCCGTCTCATCCCGGTGATAATGCACGCCGATAACAAAACCATCAGCGGCAAGCTGGCAGGCAATCGCTCGCCCAATACCTTTACTGGCCCCAGTAACCAGAACGGAACGAATCATGGTGTATCTCCCTGAGTAAAAAGCGAAGTTAATTCTTCTGGCGTAGGCTGGAAGGTATTGACGCGACCGGTGGCCACGCGCTCTTCACCTACGAAAATGGCACAATCAAAACTGGCGAAACGTTCGTCCTGCATCAGCAACTTAACATCAATGTCCAGTGTCGCTCCGGCGGGAAGAATCCCCCTGGCGCAGATAAATTCGCGGGCGCCCAGCATCATTCCCAGCGTGATGGCCTGCTGACCATTCTGCCGACGATGCCAGCCAGACCAGACGCCAACAGTTTGCGCCATCAGTTCCAGTGCGAACCAGCCTGGCAGATTACCCTGCGCATCAATAAAGGGGACCAATACGCTGTCATCTGTAACGCTCACCCGGCAATGCGTCGAACTGTCGGTGACATCAATAACCTCTTCGAGCAGCATCATCGGCGCATCGTGTGGCAGGTACTCTGAAGGGGGGAGATAACGGCTCATACGATCCTCCCCAGCAGAATACTGGCGTTATTACCGCCAAAGGCGAACGAATTAGACAAAATCACCGGCCGCATCAGCGGTTGAGGCTGGCGCAAAATGCCACAGGCGGGTAGCGCCGGATCAATAGGCGAGAGGGAAAAATCCTGTGGCGGCAGCGGAAGGTTCAACTGCAGGATAAGCATGCTTATGGCGGCTTCGATAATGCCTGCGGCCCCCAGCGTGTGCCCGGTTAAATGTTTGGTGGAGCTGCAAGGTACGCTTTCGCCAAACAGATCGTGAATAACTTTCGACTCTATCTGATCGTTGAGTGTGGTCGCCGTACCGTGCAAATTGATGTAGCCGACCTCGTCCGGTTGTATTCCGGCATCTGCCAGCGCCTGCTTAATGGCGCGGATAGCCCCTTCACCTTCAGGATGCGGCGCGGAGATATGCCAGGCGTCACTCGACTCGCCAACGCCAAGCAGCGCGACAGGCTGTGGTTCTCGGGTGAGTAGCATCAGCGCCGCGCCTTCACCGATGGTAATGCCGCTGCGGTCGCGCGCGAAAGGAAGACAACGTGTGGGCGATAACGCCTCCAGACTATTGAAACCGTTGACCGGCATGCGGCTCAGCGTATCTGAACCGCCGACGATAACAGCATCTGCCAGACCGGCCTCGATCAGGCGGCGACCGCTGATAATGGCACGGGCGCTGGAAGAGCAGGCGGTAGACAACGTATACGCCGGGCCTTCCAGTGCCAGCCAGCGGCTGAGAAAACGCGAGGGGTCGCCAAGCTCCTGCTGCGGATATTGCCAGTGCAGGCTGGGTTCGTTGTTGAGACGTAAATTAACATGCTCGTCCCCTTCATTCAGCCCGGAGGTGCTGGTACCCAACACCACCCCAACGCGTTCTCGTCCATATTGGGCGATGGCGTCTTCCACCTTCGGTTGGATTTGCGCCAGCGCGGCCAATAAAAGTTGATTATTGCGCGTACGGTGGGCAGAAAAAGCATCGGGTATTGCGGGCAACTCGCCATCCACGCCTGCCAGTACGGCATCTGGCTGGTTCACTAGCCAGTCCTTGCGTGGGCGCATCCCTGGAGAAACGCCGCGCACCAGATTGTCTGCAACCTCGGCTGACGTTTTTCCGAGCGCATTAATGATGCCAACGGCAGAAATATAAATCATATCAGTCACCCAAATATTGAATGGTGATGTGGTATTTGAAGACATGCTGCTCAATGCTAATCGGCTCGCGTTTGCCTTTGCGCTGCAAATAGATAATCTCAGTGACCAGCTTGCCACGCGCATTGCGTAGCTCGCGCTTGTTGCCGATATCGCGCAGCGTCCAGCCCTTCGGCAACTGCGGCTGCCAGGCTGAAAGTGGCCAGTGGCTGAGCATCACATCTGCCAGCACCTGGCTGGCGGGTGGGAGCTGTGGCACGATGATCGACTGTTCGGTATGCAGCCCTTTGTCGTCATAGGTGGCCAGGAACAGGCGGATACCGACAGATGACAGCCCGGCTAAGGTGACTTTTTTCTCATCCGCGTTGAGCATCACCATCAGCGACTGCGTTTGCCCGTTAAAGGTACCGGTAAGCAGTTGCTGTGAACTCACCGCAGGTGTAATGCCGGGGGCGGGAAGTGTGACGCGAGCGCCGGGTTCCAGCCAGGCCTGAGGGCGACCGTTTTCATCCTGTTTCGTTGAGTGGCTACAGCCTGCCAGCAGGAGTGTTGCGCCAAGGGCGCAGGCCTGCCAGAAATTTCGTATCGTCATCTTTTTTCTCTTTTTTTATTGGGCATCGCCAGCGGGGAAAGCAGGTACGCGGTAAAAATACCGCTGATAAGGACAATGCCGAAGCTGCTGATTGCCTGGGTGGCGCTAAAGACCAACATGCCCAGTGTCATCAGGGTGGTGAGCATCGCAAGCGTGATAGCCAGCAGCGACGTCAGGGGTGTCCCCTGTGGGTTGCTGAAAAACAGCGTGTAATTGATGCCGATTCCCAGTACTAACACCAACGCCAGTAGTGAGAACAAATTCACCGAATGACCGCTCAAGGAGAGCACCGCCAGCCCGCAGCTCAGCGATAACACCGACGGCACCATGCTGATAAGCCCCTTACGCCAGCCCAGGCGTGCCATCGCACCGCAAGCAATCACCGCCAGCGCCACCGCCAGGAGGCTGGTCAGAACACCGCGATACAGCGCAAAGAGTGAATCGAACGTCTGTTTTCGGTCCACCCAGGCTACGCCCGATTGTTTTTGGGCCAGCGCACTCAGCGCAGCGCTTTCTTTGACGTCGCTAACCGGAATCAGCACACCGCTTGCGCCGCCGGGCATCGTCAGCCACATCAGACGCCAGCCTTCACTGGCCGGGCTGGCAAGCCATGCGTCCACGGAGACGGTCATTGGGCTCAGATCGGGATCGACGTTGGTTAGCCCGGCGCTCTGCAGTGTCTTCTTCACTGTCGGTACCGCCTGCTGTAAGAGCAAAAGGTCTTGCTGCTGGCGGGCCATCGAATTGAGTGGAATCGTGCGCCAGCCGCCGATCTTCCCTTCGCGGCGTGATTGTTCAAGGGCCGGGATAAAATTCTCCATGCGGGTCAGCGTCTCTTCCGGGGTATCGCCATACACCACAAACCACTTTTGATCGACGCTCTGTCCTGTCAGGCGGGTGATGGCTTTTTCCTGCGCCAGAATAGACTGCGGTAGCGCCTGTAGTTGTGCGATATCGTCATCAACATGCAGACGGGAAAGCCCTGCCAGCGAGAAGAGCGCGAGTGCCGTGGGGAGTCCAATGCAGAGGGCCTTGTTGCGTCGCCAGGCCGCCAGCCAGCGCAACATAAGTGCCATTGCCGGCACGGGACGTACCGGCAGCCCACGACAGAGCCACGGGTGCCAGAAGATAACTGTCAGGCAGGCGGCACTGAGGCCGCAGGCGGCGAATACGGCCATCTGGCGAATGCCGGGGAAGGGGGCAAGCATCATGATAAGGTAAGCGGCCACAGTGGTGAGCAGCGCAAGCAGCAGCGTTTTGCGTACCTTTGTCAGGCTTTGCCACGGGGTGGCGTGCTCGCCATGTACCATCCGCTCTGTCAGATAGTAGAGCGTGTAATCTGCAGAGATACCGATAATGCTCATGCTCATGACCAGCGTCATCAGATGAAGTTCGCCAAAAATCAGCAAGGTGGCGACTGTCCCGGTAAGCGCGCCCACGGCTATAGAAACAAGGCACAGGAAAAGCGGCAGCACTGAGCGGAAGGTCGCGACAATCAGCAGAATCACCCCCAGGATTGTCGCCACGCCGAGCGTTGAGATATCGCGCTTTGCCTGTTGGCTGGCGTAATCGCTATAGAACATCGTCCCGCGAGATAGCAGGCGGGCCTGCGGATACTGCGCCGTGAGCGTTTGTTCCAGCGAGGCGAGTCGGTTAACCAACTGATGGGTTTGCTGCATATCGAAAGAGTTGCCCGCCAGTTCGCCGTGCAGCAAATACCAGTAATTGCCGTCATCGTCCTGGGTAACCAGCCAGTCGTCCATTAATCGCAAGCGTTGGCTATTTTGCGCCATCGCCATTTGCTGTCCGCGCATCAGCATCAGCGGATCGTTTTGCAACTCCTTACCACTGACACCGGAAAACCCTGAGTAAAGCTGTGACAGGATCCATTGCGCCTGTTTTTCTCCGCCGTTTTGCAGGCGTTCGCGTGTGATGCTATCAATCAGTGCGTTGCGATGCTGCCAGAAAAAAGTGCCCCATGCCTGCTGACTAACGGCGTCCATTGGCCCTTTTACGTCCACGAGTTCCGGCGTTTTACTCAGTTGTGCATACCACGCCTGAGCCACCGCCGGGTTAGCGGTTTTACCGGGGCTGACCAGCCAGACAAGCTGCTTGTCCAGGCGCTGCATAAAGCCATCGTTGAGCGCTGGTGGAATGGCACCCATCGCCTGTTTGGGCAGCATTGCCAGCACGCTGCTATTCATTCTGGCCTGTGGGATGAGCATGAGCAGAATACCCAGCATCGCAAGGCAGGCGCAGACCCACAGCAGCATCGCGCGACGGGCGTTAGTGTGCGGCAAAGCGTTGGCGTTCGTCATCGGTAAGCGTAGCTGGCGTCAGTCGGTGTTGGGAAAGGGCGATATCGGTACGATCGCCCTGTTTATCGTTAAGCTGGATCGACTCAAGATAGGTCTGTCCGGCGAGGTCGATCGACGCGAAGATCTTATCCAGCGGCGTAGTGACAGGCGTCAGGCTAAGCGTCCAGCGCCCTTCACCCTTGTCATGAAACTCGATACGGAAGTTTTGCTCCAGTACGTGACGATCGGCCTGAAACAGCGCGCGCAACAGGTGATTAAACTGGAACATTTGCGGATTATTTTCGGCGGTAATCACCTGCGCAGGCTGATTATTGACGACCTGCACCATACGGGAGTCATCCAGCATCAGCATCATCGGAAACGGCGCTTTTTGATCCCAAAGCAGACCTTTATCGCGGGCAATCAGCATTTCACCCTGAGAGCGCAGCGGCTGCGGTAGATCTTTTATTACTCGCGTCTGGGCAAAATGGGCGCGGATGACCGGTTGTGCGGTGAAACGTTGCTGGAGTTCATCAAGCGTGACGGCGTTAACCCATGGGCTGAGCAATAACATAAGCAGGGGCCAGTACTTCATGGCGTAACTCCTATGCATGCAAACAGAACCGGCGGACTGATAAAGCACAGCTCGCGGCTTTTCTCCTCGACGGCAACCTGGATGGTGTAGCCAGTGGTAGTGCGTTTACCTGTTGTCGCATCAAAAATTTGATAGGCGATCCGCAGGCGGTTTTCATACTCTTCAAGCGTTGCCCGAACGCGGATACGCTGTTCGAAGGTCAACACATCGCGATATTTCACCCGGGTGTCAACCACCGGCCAGACATAGCCTGATTCTTTCATCTGGCGATAGCCGTAATTGAACTGATTCAGGAGGGCTTCGCGGGCAATCTCAAAATAGCGGAAGTAGTTGCCGTGCCACACCACGCCCATCATATCGACGTCATGAAACGCAATGGTTAGCTCTACTTCGGCTGTAAAACGGGCATCGTTAAGCACCTTTACTCCTTATCGGTGACTGCATCTGGCAACTGCCAGAAATCGAAAAAGTTGAACCAATCCAGTGGCGAGAGCAGCGCGTAGTGTTCAAGCCGGGCGGCATAGCGGTTGACCGCGTCTTGCAGTGCTGCCTGGCGTTGCGGACGAGGCAGTAGCAGTGGATCGGCAAAGGGTTCGCAGTGTATATGCAGTTTGTTCTGTTGCTGGATGGCGAAAATAAGCACTACGGGGCAGCGCAAAATGGATGCGAGGATAAACGGACCCTGCGGGAAAGGGGCGAGTTGACCCATAAACGGGCTCCAGACCACTCGCCAGTCACTACCCCGCTGGCGTTTCACGGCAATGCGGTCGCCGACAATCGCCACCCACTCTCCGCGATCCAGCTTCTCTTTGAGCACTATCGCGGTGTCTGGCCCAATATCGTTCACAGGCAACAGATTGAGCCCCGCCTGAGGTGCCATCTCTTGCATGATTTGCTTAAAGCGCTGTGCATTTTCACTAAAGACCAGCGCATTTATGGTTTTAGTGCCATCCAGTTGCGCCAGCGCGCGGCACGCTTCAACATCGCCCAGATGCGATGCCAACAGCAGTTTCCCTTGTGGCGATTCAACCGCCAGCGCTGCTTTTGCGCCCTCGGCAAAGATCACATCGCTTTCCAGACGAAGCTCACCGCGCCAGCTCGCCACTTTATCGAGCATGGCATTGCCAAAGCGCAGGAAATGCTGATAGCTATTGAGGTGCGAAGGCTCTGGCAGACCGCGACTGGCAAGCTGCGCTTTAACGCGGCCAATCCACCCTTGCGAAGCGTGGCGTGCGGATGTGGCCGTTAGCCAGTAAACCGCCACCACCGGTCTGAGCAACAGTGAAAATGCACGGCGTCCAAGGAATCGCCAGACGGTCAGCATGACCCGCATACCCCATAGCCCTTTCACTTCCCGCTGCTTTGCCCAGTGTGAGTGGCGGCGACGAAACAGCAGCGAAGGGATACGCGGCAACATGCCGAAAAACAGACGCGTATGCATCAGTGAAATACGAATATTGTCTTTCAGGGCGTCAAAGTGTGACAGGCCATCCAGCGGGTAGGTCACGCGTGTCGGCACAAAGTAACTGGTATTGCCCTGCCAGTAGAGACGCACCATCACTTCGGTATCAAAATCCATTCCCTGACCGAGTCTGGCGCGTTTTGCCAACTGCAGGGTCGGTGCGACGGGATAGACGCGAAACCCGCACATGCTGTCTTTGAGTTGCAGTGAGAGCGTTTCGACCCACACCCAGATATGGGTAACCCAACGGCCATACAGACGTGAACGCGGAATAGAGTTGTCATAGATGGGCTGACCAGATATCAGCGCGTCCGGGTGCTGTTTTGACAGCGTCAGCAGTGCCGGAATATCTTCAATGGCATGCTGCCCGTCGGCATCAACCTGTACCGCGTGGGTAAAGCCCGCCTGTTCCGCCGCTTCCAGACCGCGAATGACGGCGACACCTTTTCCGGCGTTCCGTGTGAGACGGATCAAGGTTAACGTGGGATGACTGACGGTGAGATCATCAAGGATCTGGCGGGTATCGTCGTCACTACCATCGTCAACAACAATGCACGGCAGTTGAAACGGCGCAAGACGAGCCAGTACGCACGCCATCATCACCCCATGGTTGTAACAAGGGATCACCACGCAGGGGGAGTAGGTTAACGACATAAACGGATCTTCCCACTGCTTGCGGTATGGCGCGCCTCGCCATCATGACGTTGATAGCAGAACGTCAGCGTCTGTTTTTCTTCCTGCCAGGTCAGTGTCAGCGTCAGCGTGTTTCCCGGAACCAGCGGCGACTGGAACTTAATGTTCTGGACACTGTGAAAATGAAAGCCTGGCGCAAGTAGCTCGCTGGCGTAGTGCATTACCCAGTCGAGTTGCGCGACGCCAGGCAGGAGCGGCTGAACGTTGAAATGCCCCTGAAACCAGAACAGCCCTGGGTCAAGGTACAGGACAACACTGATCTGCTCTGGCGATGTCTGATGACGTTCAATTTCACGGGGTTTCATAAAATAACTCCTGTAATTGCGCATAGACACGCTTGTTCATCGTGTTGACCGGGATTTCATCAATAACACGCCAGTAGCGAGGTATCGCGACAGGCTCAAGCCAGGGAATGAGTGCACGTCGCCACGACAGTTCCAGCGCCTCGCCATTGTTGTTTCGCCAGGTCTGGCGCAGGGTATTGTCAAGTACCAGTAACACGCCAATACACTGTCGGCCCCCACGCGATACAGGGAGCGCTGCGGCATCAATAATGCCGTTCAGCGCCATCAGACGACGTTCAATCTCACTTAATGAAATACGTTTTTCTTCGATTTTCACTACCCGGCCACGACGTCCACGCAGGTGAAACTGCCCGTTTTCTTCAAAATGCAAAATATCATCAATCAATAACCCGGCTTTTTCGTCAATCATCGGCGATATAACACGAAACGCATCGCCGTGCGGCGCTATGTCGACGCCAGGGAACGGTATCCATGGCGCGTTATCCTGCACACGATGACGCCAGGCCAGAATGCCTGTTTCCGTGCTGCCATAGATTTCATCCGGCCAGAGGTCAAGCCAGCTTTGTGTGGATAACACGTTCTTCCAGGGCAGCATGCCGCCTGCGGAGAGGACCAGGGTGAGTGGCGGGGGCGTCAACTGGCTATCCAGACGCTTAAGAAACGCCGGACTGCTGACGAACACATACATGTGCTGACGGGGTAGTGCACTGAGCTGCTCGGCATAATAAATCATCGTGGCATGCAGCGTCAGACCCAGCGACATTGGCAGAAAAATGCGAAATGTTAAGCCGTACAGGTGATGAAAAACCACAGAAGAAACGACACGGCAGCCTTCCAGTCGTTCGCCAAAACAAGCACTCAGAAGCCTGGTTTCTTCATCGAGTGAGGCAATGCTTTTCTTTACCCGCTTCGGCTGACCAGTGGAACCGGAGGTAAAGAGTTCAATATTCTGATTCCCGCTGATGGTGGGCAGTGATGAGATCGGTAATTGCCTGGTTTTGGCCGAATTGACCACCAGAAGCGCACCCTTCCAGCCGAAGGTTTTATCGCTCAAGACGCCGTTGAACAGGCCAGATTGTTCTTCCAGCAATGAGATACGGTTGTGACCGGGAACGACAGGCGTTTTTCCTGCGCTCAGCGTCGCCAGCAGCGCGACAATAAACAGATAGCTATTTTCAAAGCATAGCGCCCAGCGCTCGCCATCCTGCTGTTGCAGCGCATTGACCATCCGTGAGACATCATAGCGAAGCTGCCCCAGCGTCCAGGTTTGCTCACCAAGCCAGGCCACGGGCGTATCGTCCGGACGAGTCGTGCTGAGCCACTGCGCGAGGGGAAGTGGCTGATTCATGGGTTTTCTCGTTTTATTAATCGGCTGCGTACCAGCCACTCGCCACCCATTAGTGCACCGATCAGCAGATAGGCGATTATGCCGTTCCAGGCGGTCCACAGCGTCATATCGCCCTGTAGTGCCGTGAAGAGCGCAATTCCGCCGTTGATGACGAAAAACAGGCACCATACCTGGGTAACGCGGCGGGTATACCGAATGCCCTCGGGCGGCAGATAGGGATCGTGCAGACGAGCCAGACGTTCGACCAGCGGCATTGCCGTCCACAGCGATCCGCCAAAGACAGTGAGCATCACGATATTTACGACGACCGGGTAAAACAGCACGAGCTGGTGGGTTTTGAGCAGGATGCTGGCGATACACAGCACGATTCCCGCCAGCGCCACGCTTTGCATAACAAAGCGCATCGGCCCGGCTTTTTGTTGCACCTGACGTAAGCGTAATACCAGCATGACCGCCATCAATGGTAGCAACCACTGCAGGCAGTTATACCTCAGGCCAATCCAGATAATAACCGGCCAGGCCAACAGTAAAATCCCTGTCGCTGTCTGAATCCCCGGCAGTGTTTTGAAACCGCGCATGTAATCAGGCTTCTTTGAGCAGGCGTTCTACCGCTTCGACGACATCCTGCACCGTACGAACCGTTTTGAACTCCTCAGGCTTGATTTTTTTGCCTGTTCTCTTCTGCAACTGCACGATCATGTCGACAGCATCAATACTGTCCAGCGCCAGGTCTTCGTACAGGCGTGCCTCAGGTTTAATGCTGTCGGGATCGATTTCAAACAGTTTGATCAGCAGCGTGGAAACTTCCTGATAAATAGCGTGTTGTTCTGTCATAGAGGACTCGTTCTCAGGCACGTTGTGAATGAATGAAAGAGGCCAGCGTTGCCACGGAATAAAAATGCTGTCGCATTTCCTCGTTTTCTGCGGACAGCACAATTCCATACTGATTTTTCACTGCCAATCCCAACTCCAGGGCATCAATAGAATCCAGACCCAAACCGTCACCGAATAAGGCTGCATCGGTGTCGATATCTTCTGCCGTCAATTCATCAAGATTTAACGTATTGATAATGAGATTTTTAATTTCAAGATATAGCGCTTGCATCATTAAGTCCTGATATCGGTGTTTCAACTGATTGTAATTGCTGTAAAAGATGTCGGTTTAGCTGCCTTGCTGCCAGCGCCGGCTCTTGTGTCGTCGCATCATAAAAACGATCAATAGGTACCCGTTCGCCAACCTTTACGGTAAACAGTGGTTTGGATGGCGGAGCGTCATACCATTTGCTCTTTTTATTCAGAAAATTTTCACTGCAGTGGATAGTGACCACGCGTAAATCTTTGGCGCAGCGAATGGCGATGTTGGCTGCACCGCGCTGCAATATCATCTTTTCGCCGGGGCGAGTCCGCGTCCCTTCCGGGAAGATCAATATGGTGTCACCACGATCAAGGCGTTGCTGGCTCTGTGGCAGCAGCGTGTCGGATTGGCTGTTAATCAGATAGTCGGCTGCCCGAATGGGGCCGCTTAAAAAGGGATTGTTTAGTAAGGTACTTTTCACCAGACAGTCGGTTTCCGGCATCACCGATGCAATTATCACGTAGTCGATAAGTGATGGGTGGTTGGCCACCACAAGACAGCCACTTTCCTGGCATAAAAGTTCCTTGCCTTCAATGCGATATTCCATTGCGCCGACGGTCCTGGTCACGGTCAGGAAGAAACGGAAACACGCTGAAATGCTGCGGCGGGCGTAGCGCCGCCGGGTCTGTTTGTCACGAATGACCAGCGACAAAAGATTGAACCAGATAACGGAGAGCAATACGCCCCCAAGACCGAACAGAGCGAAACAAAAGCCGGTCATTGGTATCCGCCACAGGCGGTTCAGTTTGGCCAGGAGGCCCGTCATGAGCGCCTCCATTGCCACAGAGTTTTCTCACCCATGATGGTAAAGAATTGCGCATCGCTAAGATAATGCTGTAAAAATTGCACGCTTTGGGGCAACAGCGCCTCTTCGCCATCGCTTCCGCTTTGCGTGGTGCACTGCAGTTCCTCACCTGAGGAAAAAACCAGCGCAACAGCAAAGGGCCAGGTCGGCATTTTTTCGGGCAGGTCCGAATGGTAAAAATCAGGTAAATATCCGTCGAAATCAACCATAAGCACCCGTTTGAAACCTGCATGCAGCAGTGTAATAACCTCGCATAGCCCTTGTTGAAAAGTATCCATACCAGCGGATAAGGATGAGGAGACAATGGGATGCTTCGCGGTAATAGTCAGATTACCTACGGATGAGTTATGCACCGACATCGCAAAATCAGTGGGTGAGACGTCCTGATGCTTTGCTAACGCGCTCAGAATGCTGTAATTGCGTTCAAGTTCGCCGTGACGACTGGTGTAAAGTACCGCATCAATGGTGTGACGACGCAACATAGACAAGCCGCATTCCACGGCAAGTTTACTGCCTGAACTTAATCGTCTTGCCGTCATCATTGGCAGTTCTGTCAGTTTGGCCTGAGGCGCGTCAGGGTTTATGGCATGGGGCTGCTGTGCCCATTGTTGCCATTCGGGCGTTTCGCATAAGCCTGGTGCTCGCGCCTGCCAGTCGACCAGTTTCAGGGCAAATTTCATCAATGCGCGTCCGTCTTAAAACGATAAACCCGGCACTTTTGCATATTGCTGCCAGGCAATATAAAAATTAGTTTTTCTCGCACAGCAATAAGGTGTGACCCATGCCAAGGCTATCCACCCGTTTTTCCACCTTAAATCCGGCTACGTTAAGAAAGTGATAAAACCTCTCGACGCTGTAGAAACGACTGTTGCCGTTTGCCATACAGGTAAAATAAAGCGAGGTGGCGTTCAGGCTGAACGATGCGGCTTCGAATCGTTGCGCATCCCAGAAGAGCTCCAGAATGCAAAGCCGCGCGCCTGGTTTCATTACGCTGCGGATGCGACCCAGCATGGCAATGATTTGTTCAGGAGAGAAACAATCCAGAAACTGGCTCATCCACCAGATATCAGCCTCAGCTGGCAGTGGCGCTTCACTGAGCATATCCACCCCATGGAAGTGGATACGATGTGATAAACCTGCGTTTTCGATATTCGGGCGGGCCAGCGCAATCTGTTGCGGTAAATCAAGGATGGTGACCGCAACATTGTCGTCAAATTCACAACAACGTAGCGCCCATTTTCCGGTATTTCCGCCTACATCATAGAGTGTCGTTGGGTTGTGGGCGAAAACATGCGGTAGTGCAGCATTAAACGCGCCATCCGAATAGTAATGATCGAAAGCAAACCAACTTTTGCGCACGGATTGCGGTAACTGGGAAAGTACCGGGTAGATCGTTGTTGCGTCGCTAAATACCTTTAACCCGGCGGCGCGGTTCTCTTTTAATGATTCATCTAAGAAGAATAATCCCTGATAACAGACGTCTTGCGTGAAATCCATATTTACGCGAGTCATGGTGTCGTGCAAAAGATAATGACCTACTTTTGACAGGTAATAACGCCCCTCATTGCAAGTAATGATTCGACCGCTGAGTCCCATATCCAGTAAGACGCTAATGGCATAGTCGTTCAGTTCACTGCAGGCCGTTATTTCTTCCAGTGTTGCTCCCACCTTTCCTTGTTTATCCAGGTGGGCAAGGACGTTTGAGTCACGTAAGCAACGTGCGGTTTGAAACAGCATAGGCGCGAATGCGATACGTTGCGCCTCTGTGATAGCATCCAGTGCGCTGAGAGTGTCCTTTGTATACATGACTTACCTGTCTGTGATGAAAATAGCGACAGTTGGGCCCTTCCAGTGGCCCAACTTAATATTGTCTTATTGTGCTGAAATTGAGGAGAGATAGACCTGAATATCTTTGTTCAGGTTATTCACCCAACGGTTATAATTCTTATGGATTTTACCGTTAGCGGCCTCAAGGTTGAGGCTGTTATCATAGGTAATGGAATAACCTGTTGCGGTGTAATTAATACGGATTTCTGCAACATGATCGCGGTTTTGTTGACGTGCTTTAATAACACCCGGCCCCGCTTCATTCATTATCCATTCACGCTGCGTGCCTGCTTTGAAGATGGCTTTTTTCACTTGAGCGGTCGTATGCCCCGCGCCAACAGAGGTCTGTATGTTATCAATGGGTGCTGTATTTGCACAACCCACCAGAACAGTGGCAACAATAACTGCAGCAAACCACGTTTTAAGCTTTTTCATAAGAATTCCCTTCAGTATGATCTGTTAAGCTAATTGAATTATTGTCATTTATAAGAAAAATGTTACCCATTATCGGGGGTGACAAAAGTACAACTCTTTTTATTTTTTAAAAAAGCATATTTAACGCGCAGGGCGATTCTTTTTGCAATTTTCAGAAAATATAAAGCAAGCAAGCTTATTGTGCGGATGTATAAGACAATAGAAAAATAGTGTGTATATCTATAGATTGTAGATCGTTATCTGGAAAAATAATTAAAACATATATAAAAACGAATGACGTTTTATTCGCAATCATTTCAAATGAGTAGGGCGCTCAAAAGGGCAGTACGAAACACGGAAAACGCTATATAGCCTTTTTTCGATAGTCCCACGGTTCCCGAACGCAACTGCCGTAGGGGCAGATGGTGGTGATATTGTGTATGGCTGAGCATTTGCTCCTCTATCTTTAAGCAGACACAGATCCTACTGGCATTGTCATGCCAGTAGGGTTTCAGAAACATCAGGCAAAGACTGCCAGGTGTTCCAGCAAAATGGAGCAGCCGATGCCGATCAGCACTACGCCACCCATCACTTCGGCCCATTTACCCATCGCGGCACCCAGAAAACGGCCCAGCAGCATCCCTGTCGTGGCCATAATGGTGGTGGCGAGACCTATCAGCAAGGCGGTGGTGACAATGTTCACCTCGAGGAACGCCAGACCCACACCGACAGCCATAGCATCCAGACTGGTCGCGATAGCGGTGGTGAGCAGTAGCCAGAAACCGTGACGTTTGGGTGCATTTACCGGTTCCTGCCCGTCTTTTTTCATTCCCTCAACTACCATACGCACGCCGAGCAGCATCAGCAGAGCAAAGGCAATCCAGTGATCCCAGCGCATAACGTATTGGCTGGCGGCCAGGCCAATCCCCCAGCCAATCACCGGAGTGATGGCTTCGACCACGCCAAAGATGATGCCAGTGCGCAGCGCTTCTCTCAGCGGCGGGCGATAAAGTGCCGCCCCTTTACCGATCGATGCCGCGAAGGCATCCATAGACATTCCAAATGCCAGAATGAGGAGTGCGTAAAAGCTCATGTGCGTACCTTTTAATACCCGTCTATGTCGAAACGGGTCAAATGCATCAAATATCAGAGAGCGCTATGCTGCCATGTAAATATGATAAATGCAAAAATATCTTATAAATCAATAAGATATAGTATTGGCTATGTTTTATTGCACTGGCTATGTTTGGTTTTATCGTTGCAGAATGAAGGTGTTGCGCTGGGCTGATGTGACGTAAGCTCGTGGTATTGTGCCGTTGCGTTTATGTGGATGCATTCGGGCTATGAATGTTCCTTTCTTGCCTCCCGGCAAAAAACGTTGAACAATGCATGCAAGGTGATGGCGTTCCACCTTACCCAACCGCTTCCCAGCGAAGCTGATGACGCCTGGTATGACTCTTTTAATGGAGGCATGTCGGGCGCTTATCTTTTTCCCTCCTGCATGCCTCGGACACTTTTATTGTTGTTGAGGAAAACATGCTGAAATCTCTCATTGCCGTCATTGTCGGTGGTTCGGCTGGCTGCGTGATCCGCTGGCTGCTCTCAGTGCGCCTGAATGCGCTCTTTCCGAATCTACCGCCTGGCACGTTGCTGGTGAACCTGACTGGCGGGTTTATTATTGGCGGGGCGCTGGCGTTCTTTACGCGACAGCCACATCTGGATCCGACCTGGCGGTTACTGATTACCACCGGGCTGTGCGGGGGAATGACCACGTTTTCAACGTTTTCAGTGGAAATTTTTTCCCAGCTACAGGTAGGCAATTATCTGTGGGCCATCACGTCGGTGATGGTGCATGTGTTTGGCTCATTGCTGATGACCGCACTGGGCTTCTTTGTCATCAACATGCTGTAAAAAAGCCCGCAGGTTTACGCCTGCGGGCCTTGTATGAATCACTATGGGTTAACGCACCATGCAAGGACGTTTGTTGTCGAACGTCCAGCCGGGGATAAGGTAC